>PJTT01000052.1_pt1 | contig 227173 bp, 201 predicted proteins | sample 1512261 | NCBI WGS metagenome assembly PJTT01 (sample SAMN08177685, study PRJNA422409) | Soil metagenome, whole genome shotgun sequencing project. | isolation source: Soil (2) enriched on wood chips | place: USA: Madison | collected 2015-01-15 | reverse complement strand
AAGCACCCACACGAATTGCTTGATTCGATTTGTTAAAGAGCGTTTGGTTAAGAGCTTTTCGTCTCAACCGAGGCGCGCATTCTACGCTTTCCTCATTTGCTGTCAAGCGTTTATTTTGAAGTTCTTGCGAGAAACTCGTTTAGCTTCAAACACTTGACTCGCTGCGATCTCTCGTAGCGGGAGGCGAATCATACAGCGTTTAGAAGCGCTGTCAACCACCATCTCAACCGCCGGCGATCATTTGATCGTAGCCCTTTCAGCTCTTCCCGAACAACCTAACTCATTGAATTTCAAGAAGTTTGTCGTTCCGATGTCGCTGGAAGTGGGGCGCATTATAAGGGGATTCAGAAGGCGGTCAAGGATTAATTTCATTTATTTGAAATATCCCAGGCGAAGACCTTATCAAGGCCAACAGGTGTTTGCCACAACACCTTCTGCGCCTATTAGATCGAGCGCCGCCCGCGCGGCGCTTCGCGGGGCAAGCCCGCTCCCACATTTGTTGCAACGTGGCCATGCCTGTGAGGGCATGGTTGTCAGCCTTGTTGGCATGGCTGGATCTCGAGGTGGGCATTGATGCCGCCCCACCTGCCTCAAGACGAGCACCAAGGCGGGCAACCATGGCCCGACAGGTTCGGTACGTTGCAACAAATGTGGGAGCGGGCTTGCCCCGCGAAGCGCCGCGCGGGCGACGCTCGATCTCATAGGCGCCAGAGAACCTAAGGCGGGCACATTTCAAAGCCAATACCATCCCAAGACAGGCCCCTAGCAGCCCCACCCCACTCTCAAACCACCCTCCCCTGCCTCCGACCAACCCTGGGCAGCACCCGCGCAACAGCAGGAACCCGCAACACCATCAACACAGCCCCAATAACCGCATAAATCACCCACTCCCGCAAATCCGAGCGCACGATCCACAGAAAATGCAGCAAACCCAACCCAAGTATCACGTACACCAACCGGTGCAGCTTCTTCCACCTCGCTCCCAACCGCCGCTGGCTATACCGATTCGAGGTAACCGCCAGGGCCAGCAACCCAAGAAACCCAAGCGCCCCCACAATAATGTAAGGCCGCTTGCGCAACTCCACCGCCAACTGCCCCCAATCCAGCCCAAGGATAAAGAACAGATAAGCCAGGATATGCAGCACGATGTAGGCAAATACCCACAGCCCCAGCTGCCGACGCACCACGATCCAGCCCGACCACCCCGTCAGCTTCTGCAGCGGCGTCATGCCCAAGGTAACCAGCAAGAAGGTCAGCGCCCCGAGCCCAAGCCGGTCCATCATGATCTTTCCGGGATCAGGCCCCAGCAGATTCATCGCGGCCTCATACAACCACCACACCGGGAACAGGCACCCCACGACGAAGATGCCCAGACGAAACCAGGGGTAACGCATCAATAGTTCTTCCGCAGATCGAGCCCGGCGTACAGCGACGCCACTTCATCGACGTAGCCATTGAACATCTGGGTTTCCCGCACATTGGGGCTGAACAGCCCGCTGGGCAGCCGCCGCTCACGCGCCTGGCTCCAACGCGGGTGATCAACCGTCGGGTTCACATTGGCATAGAAACCATATTCATCCGGCGCCAGCCCTTCCCAGGTGGTGCCGGGTTGCTCGGCCACCAGGCTGATACGCACGATCGACTTGATGCTCTTGAAGCCATACTTCCACGGCACCACCAGCCGCAACGGCGCGCCATTCTGGTTGGGCAGCTCCCGACCATACATTCCAACCGCCAGGATCGCCAACGGATGCATTGCCTCATCCAGGCGCAAGCCTTCTCTATACGGCCAGTCGATCAAGGCGAAACCCGAACGCTGCCCCGGCATGTGCTCCGGATCTTTCAGGGTTTCGAAGCGCACATAGCGCGCCCTGGAAGTCGGTTCGACCTGCTTGAGCACCTGCGCCAACGGGAAGCCCAGCCAAGGAATGACCATCGACCAAGCCTCCACGCAACGCAGCCGGTAGATGCGTTCCTCAAGCTGGTACGGTTTGACGAAGTCTTCCAGCGCATAGCGCCCGGGCCTACCCACTTCGCCATCGACCACAACGCTCCACGGCTCGGTTTTCAGGCTGTCGCCATTGGCCGCCGGGTCGCCCTTGTCGGGCCCGAACTCATAGAAGTTGTTGTAGTGGGTGGCATCCTTGAACGGTGTGATTGCCTCACCCTTGACCGTTACTGCCTGCCACCGGGTGGCCGCAAGCTTTTCACTGAACCAGCCAGGCGCCCTGCCCGCTTCGACATCGGCGTAACGGCTGGCTTCAGCCGCGCGCGCCATGCCCGGCAAAGCGCTCAGGGCCAGGCCAGCCAACGAGCCACCCAGCAGGGAACGACGGGAGAGGTAGATGCCTTCGGGAGTGATCTCCGACGCCTTGCAATCGGAAGACCTGGGTAGCTTGATGAGCATGAGCGGCTCCACAGCACTGGATAACGGATGTACCAGTAAGACTATGGAGCCGGCGGGTTATTCCAGCATTAAATGATTGTCACGCTTTGCGACGGCGCGCCTTCAGCAGGAACTGTATCGGCCCCGAAGCCGCATAGGCGAGGAAGATCAGCAGCAGGATACGCGGTGGGTCGCTGAACACCACGGCAAACACCAGCACCACGGCCAGGATCGCCACGAACGGCACACGGCCCTTGAGGTCCAGCTCCTTGAAGCTGTTGTACTTGATGTTGCTGACCATCAGCATGCCGGCGGCCGCCACCAGCAGTGCCACCAGGAACGACAGCTTGGAGCCCTGGATACCGTAGTCGCTGAACGCCCACACGGTACCCGCGACCACGCCTGCGGCAGCCGGACTGGCCAGGCCGATGAAGTAGCGCTTGTCGGCAGTGCCGACCTGGGTATTGAAGCGTGCCAGGCGCAGTGCTGCACCGGCCACATAGATGAAGGCGACCATCCAGCCGACCTTGCCCATGTCGCCCAGCGCCCAGCCAAAGGCCAGCAAGGCTGGAGCCACACCAAAGGCGACCATGTCCGATAGCGAGTCGTACTCGGCACCAAAAGCGCTCTGGGTGTTGGTCATGCGCGCGACACGACCGTCGAGGCCGTCGAGCACCATGGCCACGAAGATGGCGATAGCAGCGAAGGCAAAGTACTTGCTCGCCTCGCGCGGGTCACCGGCGCTCAGGGCGCTCTGCGCGCTCATCGAGCTGATGATGGAATAGAAACCGGCAAACAGGTTGGCGGTGGTAAACAGGTTGGGCAGCAGGTAGATGCCGCGATGGCGCACCTTGCGCCCTTCGGCGTCATGCCCTTCTTCAACGTGCTCATCGACAGGTAGCAGGCTTTCGGCGTCTGAGGGCTTGTTCGGCTCTTCGGGACGTTCGCTCATGGAGGGTACCTTGCAACAGGATGGAAAATGTTCGACACGGGCCTGCAAAACAGGTTCTGACGGCAGGCCACTGGTCTGCTTTATACCAGAAGCTGACTGTCAGAACGAAAAAACGCGGCCGAAGCCGCGTTTTTCATCTTTCGACAAGACTCAGTTCTTGGTCTTGTCGACGATTTTGTTAGCCGAGATCCACGGCATCATCGAGCGCAGTTGCTCGCCGATGATTTCGATGCCGTGAGCGGCGTTGTTACGGCGCTTGGCGGTCATCGATGGGTAGTTGGTAGCACCTTCGGAGATGAACATCTTCGCGTACTCGCCGTCCTGGATGCGCTTCAGGGCGTTGCGCATGGCCTTGCGGGATTCTTCGTTGATGACTTCCGGACCGGTTACATACTCACCGTACTCGGCGTTGTTGGAGATCGAGTAGTTCATGTTGGCGATGCCGCCTTCGTACATGAGGTCAACGATCAGCTTCAGCTCGTGCAGGCACTCGAAGTAGGCCATTTCCGGCGCGTAGCCAGCTTCGACCAGGGTTTCGAAACCGGCCTTGACCAGCTCGACGGTACCGCCGCACAGAACAGCCTGCTCACCGAACAGGTCGGTTTCGGTCTCGTCCTTGAAGGTGGTTTCGATGATGCCGGTACGGCCGCCACCGACGCCAGCGGCGTAGGACAGGGCGACGTTCTTGGCGTTGCCCGAAGCGTCCTGGTAGATAGCGATCAGGTCAGGGATGCCGCCACCCTTGACGAACTCGGAGCGAACGGTGTGGCCCGGGGCCTTCGGCGCGATCATGATCACGTCGAGGTCGGCACGCGGAACAACCTGGTTGTAGTGGATCGAGAAGCCGTGGGAGAAGGCCAGGGTAGCGCCCTTCTTGATGTTCGGCTCGATTTCGCTCTTGTACAGCTGGCCCTGGAATTCGTCCGGGGTCAGGATCATGACCAGGTCGGCGGCAGCGACGGCAGAGGCAACGTCGGTCACTTTCAGGCCGTGGGCTTCTGCCTTGGCAACGGTGGCCGAACCTTTACGCAGACCGATGGTGACATCCACACCGGAGTCCTTCAGGTTGCACGCCTGAGCGTGGCCCTGGGAACCGTAACCGATGATGGCGACTTTCTTACCCTGGATGATGGAAAGGTCGCAGTCTTTATCGTAGAAAACTTTCATGAAAATACCCCTGGTTATATCTCGGCCCCTGCGGAGCCATCGCTAATTTTTGAATTTAGATGCTGAGCACTTTGTCGCCACGGGCAATGCCGGTAACGCCGCTGCGCACGGTTTCGAGAATCGATGCAGTGCCGATCGCCTGGATGAAGCTGTCCAGTTTGTCGCTGGTGCCGCTCAGCTGTACGGTGTACACGCTGGCGGTCACATCGACGATCTGGCCACGGAAGATATCCGTGGTGCGCTTGATCTCGGCGCGCTGGGCACCGGTGGCCTTGACCTTGACCAGCATCAGTTCACGCTCGATGTGAGCGCTTTCCGACAGGTCGACGAGCTTGACCACTTCGACCAGCTTGTTCAGGTTCTTGGTGATCTGTTCGATCACTTCGTCATGGCCAACGGTGGTCAGCGTCAGACGCGACAGGGTCGGGTCTTCGGTCGGCGCCACGGTCAGGCTTTCAATGTTGTAGTTACGCTGGGAGAACAGGCCGACCACACGGGACAACGCACCTGGTTCGTTTTCCAGCAGCAGGGAAATGATGTGCCGCATATCAGGTACGCTCCGTCTTGCTCAGCCACATGTCACGCATCGAGCCATCCTTGATCTGCATCGGATAGACGTGCTCACTGCGGTCAACCGCGATGTCGATGAACACCAGGCGGTCCTTCATCGCAAACGCTTCTTCCAGCTTCGGCTTGAGGTCCTTCAGGCTGGTGATGCGGATACCCACGTGGCCATAGGCCTCGGCCAGCTTGATGAAGTCAGGCAGCGACTCGACGTACGAGTGCGAGTGACGACCGTTGTAGGCCATGTCCTGCCACTGGCGGACCATGCCCAACACACCGTTGTTCAGGTTGACGATCTTCACCGGCAGGCCGTACTGCATGCAGGTGGACAGCTCCTGGATGTTCATCTGGATGCTGCCTTCGCCGGTCACGCAGGCCACGTCCTGGTCCGGGAAGTTGAGCTTGACGCCCATCGCCGCCGGGAAGCCGAAGCCCATGGTGCCCAAGCCACCGGAGTTGATCCAGCGGTTCGGCTTGTTGAAGCGGTAGTACTGCGCCGCGAACATCTGGTGCTGCCCCACGTCGGAGGTGACGAAGGCATCGCCATTGGTCACTTCGCACAGGGTCTCGATGACTTTCTGCGGCTTGATGACATTGCCGTCGCCCTTGTCGTAGGGGAACAACTCGCCATTGCCACGCCATTCGTCGATCTGCTTCCACCAGGCATCCAGCGCCGCCTTGTCAGACTGCTCGCCAATTTCCTTGAGGATGCCGAGCATTTCGCTGAGCACGCTGTCGACCGGGCCGACGATTGGCACATCGGCCTTGATCATCTTGGAGATCGACGCCGGGTCGATGTCGATGTGGATGATCTTGGCGTTCGGGCAGAACTTGGCCGGGCCGTTGACCACGCGGTCGTCAAAGCGGGCACCGACGGCGAAGATGACGTCGGCATGGTGCATGGCCATGTTGGCAGTGAAGCTGCCATGCATGCCGAGCATGCCGAGGAACTGGCGGTCGGTACCCGGGAAGCCACCCAGCCCCATCAGGGTATTGGTGACCGGCAGGTTCAGCGACTTGGCGATTTCGGTCAGGGCTTCGGAGCCACCACCGAGAATCACGCCGCCACCGGAATAGACGATCGGGCGCTTGGCTGCCAGCAGCATCTCGGCAGCCTTGCGGATCTGGCCGGAATGGCCACGTACCGCCGGGCTGTAGGAGCGCAGCTTGACCTTTTTCGGGTAGACGTATTCGAACTTCTCGGCCGGGTTGGTCATATCTTTTGGAATGTCGACCACGACCGGACCTGGGCGACCGGATTGCGCCAGGTAGAATGCTTTTTTCAGGACTTCGGGAATTTCGCTGGCATGTTTGATCATGAAGCTATGCTTCACGATAGGCCGCGAAATGCCGATCATGTCGGTTTCCTGGAAGGCATCGGTACCCACCATGGTGCTAGGCACCTGGCCGGACAGGATGACCATCGGAATCGAATCCATGTAGGCGGTGGCAATACCGGTAATGGCATTGGTCGCGCCCGGGCCGGAGGTTACCAGCACCACGCCGGCCTTGCCGGTGGCGCGGGCGTAGCCGTCCGCCATATGGGTAGCTGCCTGCTCATGACGAACCAGGATGTGCTCGACTTCCGGTTCCTTGAACAGCGCGTCGTAAACATGCAGGAGAGCACCACCAGGGTACCCGTAGATGTGCTTAACGCCTTCGTCACGCAAGAAGCGGACGACCATCTCAGCGCCAGATAAAAGCTCCACGTTGTTCACCTCTAAAACGCCAGAATACCGCCCTCACTGGACGGGTCTTAATAGGTTTACTGCCAAGCAGAGCATGAGCGAACGTCAGCACTGACTGAGCAAGTATTGGGAGCGCCCCAGAGTGTTGCGGGGTTTTCCCACCCAGCGCGAGGTAACGCGTTGCGGGGTGTAACAGGTCGGCGCGGGTGTGCGCCTCATGATCTGCCTAGCGGGTCTGCTTCTGGCAGTCCCTCTACAGCGGAGATTGGATTCTTCTGATTCGGCGCCAACAAGTCAAGAAAAATTATTGCCAATTTTTCCCCAAGATGAATTCCTGCCACCACTAAAAATCGCTTCAGCAGCAGAAATAATAAGATTTCCAAAAAAAAGGGCCACAATCTGCGGCCCTTGAAGGAAAAACTGAAGAAATCAGGCGGAAGGAGCAATCAATTGGTCAAATGCTGCCAACAGACGGCGTAGCTCACGACTTTGCTCTGGCCGGTCGGTAAACACGGTTTCGGCCATGACCAGGATGCCGGAGGCGTTAGGCAGCGGGTGCCCCAGCTCGACGATGATCTTCATCCGCGGCAGGAAGACCCATTGCAGCCACTGTTCGAAACTGAGGGTATCGACGGCGAAAGGCACCGTACTGGCCAGTGCCTCGTCGCTTGGCGGCTCGTCATCCCACCAGCCTTGCACCTGCAGTTCACGCTCGATCAGCATCAGGTGGTCGGCGATATCCAGAATGCGCTGCTCGATCATCACGAATTGACCCGCGCCTTTTGCCGGGCCAGCGCGGCGCCAGCACTGTCACCCTGCTTTTCGCGGGCTTGGGCAATAGTATTCCACAGCTCGGCCTGCAGGCTCGGACGGCCGTTGGCGTATGTCAGGGCGCGCCGCGCCAACTGCTCGGCCTGCGATGCATCACCTTGCGACAGGCGCACCTGAGCCAGGCGGTACAGCACCTGCGGCTCGCGCGGGGCAATGCGCTGGGCACGCTCCAGGCTCGAGGCGGCACCGTTGAAGTCACCACTGCCCTGCTGGGTCTTCGCGGTGGTCAGCAGCGCCAGCACCGGGCCATCCAGCTGCTCGTCGGCCGACAAGCCACCTGCAGCGGCGCTGCTACGTGGGATACCGGTTGGCGCGCTGGTGCTCTGCGGGGCGCTGTTCATCGCTGCAATGTCGAACGGTTCGTCAGCGATCGGATTGGGATTGGTGGTCATCGGTGCCGAACTGACCGGGCCTGTGGTGATCGGACCCGGGGTTATCGGCGAGGTGCTGATCGGCGCCGCGCCATTGGCCGCCGGGAACGTCTGGATGCCCGAAGCACCAGCGCCCTGTGGGATCATCACGGTGACGCCGGAGTCCTCGGGCAGCGTTTGCGCCTGCGCGGTACCGGCGTTATAGCCACCCGCAGAGCGGTTGGCTGTGACGCGCTCGCTGTTGGACACGCGGGTGCTCGAATCGACCACCGGAATATTGCCACGCGGGACGCTGGCGCACCCCTGGAGCACTGCCAGCGCCGTCACGGCAGGAAACAGCCACTTGTTCACGTCACACCTCATCAATGCAGCCTGTGCTTAATTCATCCAGCCCTTGACCCAGTCCATGACTGATTCAACTGGATCCTGCTCGCCGCCACAGGTCGCGCCGGCGGGCGGTTCACTGCCGCGAATATACGGCATCTGCACCGCTCCCGGACAGCTGCCATCAGACCCATGGCCACTGTACGGGTCGATCCAGGCCTGCACCACGTTGTCCGGTTGCGGCATGTCCAACGGCAGCGGGTCGGCCTTCTTCATGAAGCTGGTCCACACCTGCAGGGCACCGGTGGCGCCGGTAAATGGCGTTTTGCCGTTATCGTCACGGCCCATCCACACCACGGCCAGCAGGTCCTGGCTGAAGCCGGAGAACCAGCTGTCGCGCGAATCGTTACTGGTACCGGTCTTGCCCGCCAGGGTAAGGTTACGCGGCAAAGTGTTGTACACCGAGCGGCCGGTGCCTTCGCGCATTACCCGCTGCATGGCGTTCTGCACCAGATAGATGGCCCCCGGGTCGAAGGTTTGCTGAATCTGGAACGGGTAGCGCTTGAGCGGCTCGCCCTCGGCGGTGAGTACGCTGCGGATACCGCGCATCGGGGTGTTGAAGCCGCCGTTGGCGATGGTCTGGTACATGGTCGCGACCTGCATCGGCGACATGCCGCCGGCACCCAGCAGCATGGCCGGGAACGCCGGCCAGTCGACATTCACGCCCAGCCGGCCAATGGTCTTGATCACGTTGGGCACGCCCACTTCCAGGCCGATCTTGGCAGTCGACAGGTTGTAGGAGTTGGCCAGCCCCTGGTACAGGTAGATGGTGCCATGCGGGCGACGGTCGTAGTTCTGCGGGCGCCAGACCTGGCCGTCGGCACCTTTGACCGAGAACGGCTCGTCCTGCACCCAACTGGTCAAAGTGTACTTGGTCGGTTGCTCCAGCGCGGTCAGGTACACCGCCGGCTTGACCAGCGAGCCGATCGGCCGCACGGCATCGATGGCACGGTTGAAGCCGGCGAAGCCTGCCTGGCGGCTGCCGATCAGTGCCTGCACCTCACCGGTTTCCGGGTTGGTCACGACCATTGCCGACTCCACCTCGTCAGCCCCCTTGCGACCCGCCAGGCGCTTGAAGGTCTCGCTCATCGAGGCTTCAGCCTTCATCTGCAGGATCGGGTCGAAGCTGGTGAAGATTCGCAGACCTTCTTCGGTCAAGTCTTCATCGCGGTAGTCCTGGCGCAGCTGACGCTTGACCAGATCGAGGAAGGCCGGGAACGAGCTGTCGGCCAGGCTGCCGCGCTTGGTCACGCCCAGCGGCATCTTCTTCGCTGCATCGACTTCTGCCTGGCTGGCCACACCCTGCTCGGCCACCAGATCGAGCACCAGGTTGCGGCGGGCCAGGGCGCGGTCGGGGTAGCGACGCGGGTTATAGTAGGACGGCCCCTTGACCATCCCCACCAGCAAGGCGATCTGGTGCAGTTTCAGCTCCGACAGCGGTTGGCTGAAGAAGAACTGACTGGCAAGGCCGAAGCCGTGCACCGCACGCTGGCCATCCTGACCGACGAACACCTCGTTGAGGTAGGCCTCCAGGATCTCGCGCTTGTCGTAGTGCAGTTCCAGCAGCACGGCCATCATCGCTTCGGTCAGCTTGCGGCTTAGACTGCGCTCGCTGGTGAGGTAGAAGTTCTTCACCAACTGCTGGGTCAGGGTGCTGCCACCCTGGCGCATGGAACCGGCCGAGGTGTTGACCCACATGGCTCGCGCGATGGACTTGGGCGACACCCCGAAGTGGCTGTAGAAATCGCGGTCTTCCGTCGCCACCAGGGTTTCGAGCAGGTACGGCGGCACCTGGTCGATCTTGATCAGGATGCGGTCTTCGAGGTTTTTCGGGTAGATGCCGCCGATCATCAGTGGCTCCAGGCGCACTACGTCGAGCGTCTTGCCATTGGCACCGGAAAGGCCCGCCACATAATCGCCAGAGAAACGCACACGCACGAACTGGGCCGGTTCCATGCCCTCGTAGAACTGGAAGCCACGGGTATTGAGCTCGACGGTGTTGCCGTTGACTGCCGCCGCACCCGGGCCGTTGGCCGCGCTTTCACGCCGGTAGCCGAGCGCATCCAGCTCGGTGAGGAAGTCATCCTTGCTCAGCTTCTGGCCGGTAAACAGCTCCAGTGGCCGGGCATACACCTTGGCCGGGATGGTCCAGCGCTTGCCGGAGAACTTCTCCTGGACAACGGCATCGAGGTAAACCGCGAAGCCGGCAACGATCACCAGGCCTACCAGGCTGAGCTTCAAAGCCCAGCCCAGCCAGGCGCGGGAGCGGCCGGTCGGGCGTTTCTGAGGGGTACGGGGATTTCGGGTTCGGGTCATGGTGGCGGATTATACGCACTTTATAAAGGCTGGGCAGACGCCCCTGGCGGTAGGCAGGGACGGCACCATTGACCATAATGGCGCATTCGAATTCCCTGCCCCCGGAAGGATTTCCCGTGAGCCAAGCTCTTATCACTGCGTTGCAGAACCCAGCCCTCTACCCTCACCCCGTGGATGGGTTCCAGCTCATCGAGACGCATATCTCCTGGGTCCTGCTCACTGGCGAGTATGCCTACAAGATCAAGAAGCCGATGAACTTCGGCTTCCTCGATTTCACCGGCCTGGACCAGCGCCAGCATTTCTGTAACGAAGAATTGCGCCTGAACCAGCGCCTGACCGACGGTCTGTACCTGGAAGTGTTGCCGATCACGGGTAGCGTTGACGCCCCGCAGATCGGTGGTGAAGGCGAAGCCATCGAGTACGTGCTGAAGATGCGCCAGTTCCCCCAGGGGCAGATGCTCAACACCCTGCAAGCCAATGGCGAACTGAACGCCGCACACATCGACCAGATGGCCCGGCAGATCGCCGAGTTCCACCTGCAGGCCCCGCGTGTGCCGGTGGAGCACCCGCTGGGCACGCCGGACAGCGTGATGGCGCCGGTCGAACAGAACTTCGAGCAGATTCGCCCGTTCCTCAGCGACAAAGCCGACCTGCAGCAACTCGACGCCCTGCAGGCCTGGGCACGCAGCAGCTTCGAGCGCCTGCATGGCCTGCTTGAAAAGCGCAAGGCCAATGGTTTCATCCGTGAATGCCATGGTGACATCCACCTGGGCAACGCCACCCTGATCGATGGCAAGGTGGTGATCTTCGACTGCATCGAGTTCAACGAACCGTTCCGCCTGACCGATGTGTATGCCGACACCGGCTTCCTGGCCATGGACCTGGAAGACCGCGGCCTGAAATGCCTGGCCCGGCGCTTCATCAGCCAGTACCTGGAACTGACAGGCGACTACGAAGGCCTGGAACTGCTCAACTTCTACAAAGCCTACCGCGCGCTGGTGCGGGCCAAGGTGGCGCTGTTCAGCATGCCGGCCGATGCCGATGGCGTGCAACGCGCCACCACCCTGCGCACCTACCGCAACTACGCCAACCTGGCAGAAAGCTACAGCGCCATCCCGTCGCGCCTACTGGCCATTACCCACGGTGTTTCGGCGGTGGGCAAAAGCCACGTGGCCATGCGCATGGTCGAGGCCCTGGGCGCCGTCCGCGTGCGTTCTGACGTGGAGCGCAAGCGCCTGTTCGGCGAACAGCAGCAGGCTGACGCTGGCCAGCTGAGTACTGGCATCTATGACCAGGACGCCAGTGCCGCGACCTACCAGCGCCTGCACGAGGTAGCGGCAACCGTGCTGCGAGCCGGGTTCCCGGTAGTGCTGGACGCCACCTACCTCAAGCGTGAGCAGCGCCAGGCCGCGGCGGACATCGCCAGCCAGACCGGGGTGCCGTTCCTGATCCTCGACTGCCATGCACCGGATGCGGTCATCGCCAGCTGGCTGGAGCAGCGCCAGGCAGAAAACACCGACCCGTCGGATGCCACCCTGGACGTAGTCAATGCGCAGCAGGCCAGCCGCGAGCCACTGGATGCACAGGAACTGGTGCAGAGCACCCGCGTCGATACCCAGGATGCCGGTAGCATGGACCAGGTGATCGAGCAGATTCGCCAGCGCTTGCCTGGGCTGTAAGTTCAGCGCTTTCCTGGACCGGCCTGTTCGCGGGTTTACCCGCGAACAGGCCGGTCCAGGACATCTCGTCGCCCCCTATGGCAAAAGGCCGCGCATTTCCCAACCCCCGCTACACTCCTCTCTGACCTGCTCGCGATTTATCCCCCAATCCCCGTTCAGCCATCGCAAGGAGGCTCGATGAACGATGAATTGCAGCATCTGAAGAACCTTGGCAAGACCTCTGCGCAGTGGCTGCATGCAGCCGGTATCCACAGTGCATCGGATCTGCGCCGTCTGGGCGCGGTGGGTGCGTACCAGGCCGTGAAGACACGAGGGTTCCGCGCATCGAAGGTGCTGTTGTATGCCATTGAAGGCGCCCTGCTGGACGTGCACTGGAACGATTTGCCGCTCGAACGCAAAGAAGCGCTCAATCAACAACTTGATGCGAAAAGCCCTGCGCAAAAAAATCAAAAATAGTTACGGGGAGGGGATTGACGTCGAAATGAGAATGGTTATGATTATCACAACTGGTCGCGAGACTGGTTAGATAAGCTAAGAGCCCCTGGTTCGGACTCTCAGATTATCTCCTCATCAGGCTAATCACGGTTATTGACCCGGCAATTTGCCGGGTCTTTTTTTTTGCCTTTTTCAGCCCTGTCACCGCAGTTGCGCACAATAGTCCTGCGCCGGCATTGCCGCTGTGTACCACACATAATCAGCCTCGCCTGACTCGACCTGCTCACCCACCTCGGCCAGCAGCAATACCTTGCTCTGCCCCGGCGCCTGCAGGTCAGCCAGGTGCAATGGCACACCCAAGTCCTTGCGCACGTGATAAGCCCCGGCCAACAGCAATGCCGGCTGCGGCGCTGCCAACAAGCGCTCGGCCAGGCGCCGGTCGCGCTGCTGCTGCACGGCCAGCATTGCCGGCAACTGGCTTTCTGGGAGCATCCCGCAATGCCCGGCACGCACATGCTCCAGCAGGGCGGCCTTTACCTTCGGCGCATTGGACCGTTCGCCCTTTAACGAAACCGGCTGCCGATAGGCCTGGCGCATCTCGTCGGACGAGAGATTGGCGGCCAGCAAAGGCACCCGCTGCTGCAGAGCTTCAGTCACGATTGGCCCGTAAAGCTGCCAATCCCAGCCGTCCTGCCAGGACAAGGCCTTGGGCAGGTCTGCCGGCAAAGGCTGCCCCGCGAGCTTGTCCAGCAGCGGTTGCTGCTCGGGCTGCAGCATCTCCAGCAGCAGGCTGCCCTGCGCACGCTGGCCTTGCAGGGCACGCAGCAGCCACAACTGCAGTGCATGATGGTCGGGGTTGTCGTGTTTCTCGCCGACCAGCACCCGGGGGGAGCCAGCCAGGCGCTGCATCAGTTGCTCAGGGCTGAGGTGCTGGCCATTGGCAAGATCGACGATATGCCCCAGCTCGGCATGGTTGCGCCCCTCACTGCTCTGCCAGTCGGGCAGCGCTGGCAGGCTGGCCTGGCAGCCACCCAGCACCAGCCCCAGGCACAGCGAGAAAACGGACAGCAGCGGATGTCGCATGTGTATCTCCCCTCACGGCCTGACCGGAGTATGTAGGAGCAGCCTTGTGCTGCGAAGAGGCCGGGGGCAGCAGATATGCATTGTCAGTACCGGCCTCTTCGCAGCACAAGGCTGCTCCTACAAAGATCGCGCCAGCGTTAGCGGGTGATGATCAGCGGATGCCCACGTTCCGGGTGCACCTGTACCAGTACATCGATCCCGTATACCGCCTTCAACGCCGCCGGCGTCAGCACTGCTTCGGGTGCGGCAAAGGCATGGCAGCGCCCGTGCTCCAGCAGCAGGATACGGTCACAGTAGCGCGCCGCCAGGTTCAGGTCATGCAGGATCACCAGCACTGCGGCGCCACGGTCGGCAAAGCGGCGCACGGCTTCCAGGGTGGTGTGCTGGTGCAGCGGGTCGAGCATCGAGGTCGGCTCGTCAAGCAGCAGCGTAGTACCTGCTTCGCCCGGCCACAGCTGCGCCAGCACCCTGGCCAGGTGCACCCTTTGCCGCTCGCCGCCAGACAGCGCCAGGTAGCTGCGCTCTACCAAGTGCCAGGCATCCGTCGCCCGCAGGGCTGCCTCGACGATTTCCGCATCGCGCCGCTGCCCGGTGCCATGGGGCATGCGCCCCATGCCCACCACTTCCTCGACGCGGAACGAAAACTCCAGGCTGGACACCTGCGGCAACACCGCCAGGCGCCTGGCCCGTTCCTGCCCGGCCCAGGCGGCCAGTGGCCTGCCCTGTAGCGTCACCCGCCCGCTATCGGGCACCAGCTCGCCGCACAGCACACCCAGCAGGCTGCTCTTGCCGGCACCGTTGGGGCCGAGCACACCCAACACCTGCCCCGGGGTCAGTTGCAGGTGAATGTCATGCAGCACTTCATTGCTGCCTCGCCGCAAGTACAGGCCCTCGGCTTGCAACATCAACTGCGTCCTCGTATCAGCAGGAACAGGAAGAACGGCGCACCGATAAAGGCGGTGACGATACCGATCGGCAGTTCGGCAGGCGCCAGCAGCAGCCGCGCCGCCAAATCAGCGAACAGCATCAGCACGCCGCCGGCCAACAAGGAAGCTGGCAGCACTACACGGTGATCAGGCCCGGCCAGCAGACGCACCAGGTGCGGCACCACCAGGCCGATGAAGCCGATCAGCCCGGCAGCAGCCACCGCCGCCCCTACGCCCAACGCTGTGCAGAACACCAGCTCGCGCTTGAGCCGTTCCACATCGATGCCCAAGTGGCATGCCTCCGACTCACCCAGCAGCATGGCATTCAGCGCCTTGGCCCGGCGTGGCAGCCATACCGCAACGCCCGCAGCCACCAGCAGCAACGGCCACAGCCGCTGGTAACTGGCACCATTGAGGCTACCCAGGTTCCAGAACGTCAGCGTGCGCAGGGTAGCGTCGTCGGCCAGGTAGGAGAATAATCCCACGGCAGCACCGCCCAGCGCGGTCATGGCCACACCGGCCAACAGCATCGTGGCGACGTTGGTCTGGCCGTCGCGCCGCCCCAGGCGATAGACCAGCGCAGTCACACCCAGCCCGCCAATGAAAGCACACAGCGACAACAGGTAAGGGGCAAACACATCCGGCATACCGCCCAGCCAGCTGCCAGCAACGATGGCCACCGCCGCGCCCACCGATGCCCCGGCAGCAACCCCTATCAGCCCGGGGTCGGCCAGCGGGTTACGGAACAGCCCCTGCATGGCCACCCCGGACAACGCCAGCACCGCGCCCACAGCCAACCCCAGCAAGGTGCGCGGCAGACGGATCTGGCCGAGGATCATCTCGGCCTGCTGCAAGCCATCAGCGGCGATGGGCAACCCCAGCAGACGCAGGCCGGCACGCAGGGTATCGAACAGCGGCAGGCTGACCGGCCCCAGGGCCAATGACAACCACACCGCCAACAAACACAACAGGCTCAGGCAAATGAACAGCGTGCGTGGCTGGACCCGCTGCTTCATTGGGCGAGGCTGGCCTTGGCAGCCGGGTAGAAGGTGACCACCAGGGCCTGGGTAGAGAGCACAAGGTTTGCGCACAGGGAGAGCGAAGCGACAGGACGGCGCCTCATCGGGTTCCTTCTGCAGGCCAGGCGGACCGCGTACCTTGTAGCGGGCAGCGGAACTGCGCACCATAGGCGGCCGAGCGCAGCGAACGCGGAAGATTTGATCATTTTTCGCACTGATGCGTCAGCCATCACTTGTTTCACGAGTCGTCCTTGCCATGCATTTCCTTTGTACCTCCTGCGGGCTGGCCGAAGGCCAAAGCCGCGCTTTCAGCGTAGACGGCATCGAGCTGTTCGCCGTGCGCCGCCAGGGCCTGGTGTACCTCTACCGAAACCGTTGCCCGCACCGTGGCATCCCGCTGAACTGGGCGGAAGATGCGTTTCTCGATGACAGCGCCAGCCTGATCCACTGCGCCCATCATGGCGCATTGTTCCTGATCGAAAATGGCGAATGCGTGGCCGGGCCGTGCGAGGGCGAGCAACTGCAGGCCCTGGGCTGCCACGAGGACAGCCAGGGCATCTGGTTCAAGGGGTAAGCAGCACCGGCAGACAGCGGTCGATGACGATGCCTTCGGGGTCCAGGCGCGTGCCATAGGCCAACACCTCCACACCCTCCGCCACTGCAGCGCGCAGGGCCTGGGCATAAGCCGTATCGATTTCCTCGGCCGGGCGCACGGCGTCGATACCGGTCAGGTTCACGCAATACAGCTGCACCGCCCGCACGCCTTGCCTGGCCAGCTTCGCCAGCTCGCGCAGGTGCTTGGCACCACGCTGGGTCACCGCGTCAGGGAAGGCCGCGACCGTGCTGTCGGGGTAGCCCAGCGTCACGCTCTTGACCTCGACATAGGCCGGGACACCGTCGAACTCCAGGCGAAAGTCGATGCGGCTGCCTTCCTCACCGTAGGCCACTTCACGCCTTAGAGCACTGAAGCCGGCCAGTTCGGCGATGATGCCTGCACGCAGGGCCTCTTCGACCAGCGTATTGGCCCGCCCGGTATTCACGCAGGCCAGCCGCCCCTGCGGGGTTTCGCTGATTTCCCACGTGCCCGGCAGCTTGCGCTTGGGATCGTTGGAGCGGCTGAACCACACCTGCCCGCCTTCACGCATGCAGTTGAGCATGGAGCCGGTGTTCGGGCAGTGGATGGTCAGCTGCTCGCCGCTGGACAGTTCGATATCCGCCAGAAAGCGCTTGTAGCGGCGCAGCAGGCGGCCCTGTTCGAGTGGGGGGTAGAACTGCATCAGCCTTGCCAACTCCGCAGGCCGCGGGCAATCCGCTGCACCGCCTCTTCCAGACGCGGCAGGCTCTGGGTGTAGGCAAAGCGCACATGGTGCCCGGCCAGGTGGCGGCCGAAGTCCAGGCCCGGAGTGAAGGCCAGGTGCTCGGTTTCCAGGAAGTGCCGGCAGAAGGCGAACGCATCACCGCCAAAGGCACTGATGTCGGCATACAGGTAGAAAGCCCCCTGTGGCTCGACGGCAATGCGGAAACCCAGTTCGCGCAAGGCGGGCAACAGGTAGTCGCGACGGCGGGCGAACTCGGCGCGGCGCTCCTCGAAAATGGCCAGGGTTTCGGGCTGGAAGCACGCCAGCGCGGCATGCTGGGCCATGCTTGGCGCACTGATGTACAGGTTTTGTGCCAGCTTCTCCAGATCGGCCACCGCGCCAGGGGGCGCCACCAGCCAGCCAAGGCGCCAGCCGGTCATGCCGAAATACTTGGAAAAACTATTCAGCACGAATGCCGAGTCGTCCACTTCCAGCACGCTGGGGGCGTCCATGCCATAGGTCAGCCCGTGATAGATCTCGTCCACCACCAGGTGCCCATGCCGTTCGCGGGTGGCGCAGGACAGGCCGGCCAGCTCTTCACGCCCCAGCACGGTGCCGGTCGGGTTGGCCGGGGAGGCAACCAGGGCACCGACCGTGTCCTTGTCCCAGTAGCGGTCGACAAGGTCGGCGGTCAGTTGGTAATTCACGTCCGGGCCCACCGGCACCAACTGCGCCCCGCCCTCGACCAGGCGCAGGAAGTGGCGGTTGCACGGATAGCCCGGGTCGGCCAGCAGCCAGTGTTTACCTGGGTCGACCAGCAGGCTGCTGGCCAGCAGCAGCGCACCGGAGCCACCCGGGGTGATGAGGATGCGCTCAGGGTCGACACTCAGGCCATAACGCTGGCCATAGAAGCCGGCAATGGCTTCGCGCAGCGCTGGCAGGCCGCGTGCAGCGGTGTAGCGGGTGTGCCCGGCGGCCAGTGCCGCCTGACCGGCGGCAACGATGGGCGCGGCCGTGGTGAAGTCCGGCTCGCCGATTTCCAGGTGGATCACGTCGTGTCCGGCCGCCTGCAACTCGTTGGCCCGGGCCAGCAGCGCCATGACGTGGAAGGGTTCGATGGCGCGGCTGCGCGCACTGTAGGTGTGGGCCATGACCTTCTCTCAAATGGGTCTAAACTGGAGATTCTACCTCTGCACGCCACCGAACGTGCGGCTCACGCCGCTGTCAATTACCAGAATCGGGCGGGGTAGCGCACCCCCGATCTATCTGGTAAGTTCGGCGGCTCGCAGTCGCAGGGCCGGCGGGTGCCGGAGATGGAGCAGCCTGCGCATTGGATCAGATGAGTGAGAGGCGGTCTATTCATGTCCACCGTAGAAAAGCAAAAAGCCCAGACCATGTACGGTGTCGAGCCCTACGTAGAAACCAAGGGTGAAGAGTACATGGGCGAGCCCATGAAAAAGCACTTCACCAAGCTTCTCGGCGCCTGGAAGCAAGAGCTGATGAACAGTGTCGACCGCACTGTGGACCACATGAAGGACGAGGCAGCCAACTTCCCCGACCCGGCCGACCGCGCCAGCCAGGAAGAAGAGTTCGCGCTGGAGCTGCGCAACCGCGATCGCGAGCGCAAGCTGATCAAGAAAATCGACAAGACCCTCGACAAGATCAAGGCCGACGAATACGGCTGGTGCGAATCGTGCGGCATCGAGATCGGCCTGCGTCGCCTGGAGGCCCGCCCTACCGCCGACCTGTGCTTCGACTGCAAGGAAATCGCCGAGAAAAAGGAAAAGACGGTCGGCAAAGGCTGATCTTTCTTTCCACCTGAACGGGGCGCATCATGCGCCCCGTTTCATTTATATGCCCAGCCTGACCATGACCGACTCCAGCTACATCGGGCGTTTCGCCCCCACCCCAAGCGGCTTCCTGCACTTCGGCTCGCTGGTCGCCGCCCTCGCCTCCTGGCTCGATGCCCGCGCCGTCAACGGCCGCTGGCTGCTGCGCATGGAAGACACCGACCCGCCACGAGAAATGCCCGGCGCCCGCGATGCGATTCTGCAGACCCTGGAGCGCTACGGCCTGGAATGGGATGGCGAGGTGGTGTTCCAGAGCCAGCGGCACGATGCCTATGCCTCGGTGGTCGACCGCCTGTTCAACATGGGACTGGCCTACGCCTGCACCTGCTCGCGCAAGCAACTGGAGAGTTACCACGGCATCTACCCGGGCCTGTGCCGCAATGCCGGGCATCCCCGTGAAGGCGCGGCGATCCGCTTGCGCGTGCCGGAGCTGATCTACCGCTTTACCGACCGAGTGCAGGGCGAGTTCCAGCAACACTTGGGGCGTGAAGTAGGCGATTTCGTGATCCAGCGCCGCGACGGGCTGTATGCCTACCAGTTGGCAGTGGTGCTGGACGATGCCTGGCAAGGCGTTACCGATATCGTGCGCGGCGCCGACCTGCTCGACAACACCCCGCGCCAGCTGTACCTGCAAGAACTGCTGGGTTTCTCGCAGCCGCGTTACCTGCATATTCCACTGATCGTGCAGCCGGACGGGCACAAGCTGGGCAAGTCGTACCGCTCACCGCCGCTGCAGGCGGACAAGGCGACACCGCTGTTGCTGCGAGCATTGCGGGCGCTGGGGCAGGAAGCAGACCCCGAGTTACTGCTGGCAACGCCGGCTGAGGTATTGGCAGTCGCCCGCAAGCAGTGGCGGCCCGAGGCGATTGCGCAGCGGACCACGGTGCCAGAGGCTGATTTGCGCTGAGGCAGGCCCGGCCCTTTCGCGGGTAAACCCGCTCCCACAGGGTCCTCAGCAAACCTGAGGAAAGCGCATTACCTGTGGGAGCGGGTTCACCCGCGAAGAGGCCGGCACAGGTAGCCCACCCCTCAAAAACAAAAGTCCAATACATTCAACATCTTGGCGAACCCCATGGATTCCCGCTAGCATCCCCCCAGCCATTTGCGCCAATAATAAGTCCAAGCCCGCAGCGCCCAACTATCGAGGCCAGCATGTACATCTATCGTTTGGTCCTGCTTCTGGTCGTGGGGATCTACCTGTTCTCCCCGGCCATCATGGACTGGTGGATCGAACCGACCGGAGCCTGGTATCGCCCTTACCTGCTCTGGCTGATCCTGATCGTCGTCACCTTCATCCTGCAGAGCCAACGAGATGCCGATGAGCTTTAGCCTGACCCAGATGATCCTGATCAGTGCCGCGTACCTCATGGTACTGTTCGGCGTGGCCTGGATCAGCGAGCGGGGGCTGATCCCGCGTTCGATCATTCGCCACCCGCTGACCTATACCCTGTCGCTGGGCGTGTACGCCAGTGCCTGGGCCTTCTATGGCTCGGTAGGCCTGGCCTACCAGTACGGCTACGGTTTCCTCGCCTGTTACCTGGGGGTGTCCGGCGCGTTCCTGCTGGCACCGGTGCTGCTCTACCCGATCCTCAAGATCACCCGCACCTATCAGTTGTCCTCGCTGGCCGACCTGCTGGCGTTCCGCTTCCGCAGCACCTGGGCCGGGGCGCTGACCACCATCATCATGCTGATCGGCGTGCTGCCCTTGCTGGCCCTGCAGATCCAGGCGGTGGCCGACTCGATCAGCATCCTCACCGGTGAGCCGGTCAAGGCCCGGGTGGCCTTCGCCTTCTGTACGCTGATCATCCTGTTCACCATCTTCTTCGGTTCTCGGCACATCGCCACACGCGAAAAGCACGAAGGGCTGGTGTTCGCCATCGCCTTCGAGTCGGTGATCAAGCTGCTGGCCCTGGGCGGTATCGGCCTGTACGCCCTGTATGGCGTGTTCGGCGGCCCGCACGAGCTGGAGGTATGGCTGCTGCAGAACCAGACGGCCCTGGCCGCCCTGCACACCCCGTTGCAGGAAGGCCCGTGGCGCACCCTGCTGCTGGTGTTTTTCGCCTCGGCCATCGTCATGCCGCACATGTATCACATGGCCTTCACAGAAAACCTCAACCCGCGCTCGCTGGTCAGCGCCAGCTGGGGCCTACCGCTGTTCCTGCTGCTGATGAGCCTGGCCGTGCCACTGGTGCTGTGGGCCGGCCTGCGCCTGGGCGCCAGCACCAACCCCGAGTACTTCACCCTGGGCCTGGGGCTTGCCGCCAACAATCAGGCACTGGCGCTGTTGGCCTACATCGGCGGCTTGTCGGCCGCCAGCGGGTTGATAATAGTCACCACCCTGGCGCTGTCGGGCATGGCCCTCAACCACCTGGTGCTGCCGCTGTACCAGCCGCCGGCCGAAGGCAACATCTATCGCTGGCTGAAGTGGACCCGCCGCGCGCTGATCGTCGCCATCATCACCGCCGGGTTCATGTTCTACCTGACCCAGAACAACCACCAGAGCCTGGCCAACCTGGGCATCGTCGCCTTCGTTGCCACCTTGCAGTTCCTGCCGGGCGTGCTCTCGGTGCTGTACTGGCCGACCGCCAACCGCCGCGGCTTCATCGCCGGCCTGCTGGCCGGCACCCTGGTGTGGATGGTGACCATGCTGCTGCCACTGCTGGGCAACCTGCAGGGCTTCTACATCCCGCCGCTAGACATGATCTACGTACTGGACGACACCAGCTGGCACATGGCAGCCATCGCCTCGCTGGCGGCCAACGTGCTGCTGTTCACCCTGATCTCGCTGTTCACCAACGCCAGCAACGAAGAGGTCAGCGCAGCCGAAGCCTGCGCGGTGGACAACGTGCGCCGCCCGCAACGCCGCGAGCTGCACGCTGCCTCACCACAGGAGTTCGCCACCCAGCTGGCCAAGCCACTGGGCGCCAAGGCCGCGCAGAAAGAAGTGGAGCAGGCCCTGCGCGACCTTTACCTGCCGTTCGACGAGCGCCGCCCCTATGCCTTGCGCCGCCTGCGCGACCGCATCGAGGCCAACCTGTCCGGCCTGATGGGGCCGAGCGTGGCCCAGGACATGGTCGAGACCTTCCTGCCGTACAAGTCCGGTAACGAAAACTACGTGACCGAGGACATCCACTTCATCGAAAGCCGCCTGGAAGACTACCACTCGCGCCTGACCGGCCTGGCCGCCGAGCTCGACGCCCTGCGCCGCTACCACCGCCAGACCCTGCAGGAACTACCCATGGGCGTCTGCTCGCTGGCCAAGGACCAGGAAATCCTGATGTGGAACAAGGCCATGGAGGAACTCACCGGCATCGCCGCCAAGCACGTGGTCGGCTCACGCCTGGTCACAATAAGCGAACCCTGGCGCGGCCTGCTGCAAGGCTTCATCAACGTGCCCGACGAGCACCTGCACAAACAGCGCCTGGTGCTGGACGGCCAGCCGCGCTGGCTGAACCTGCACAAGGCCGCCATCGACGAGCCACTGGCCCCGGGTAACAGCGGCCTGGTGCTGCTGGTGGAGGACCTTACCGAAACCCAGGCGCTGGAAGACAAGCTGGTGCACTCCGAACGCCTGGCCAGCATCGGCCGCCTGGCCGCCGGCGTGGCCCACGAGATCGGCAACCCGATCACCGGCATCGCCTGCCTGGCGCAGAACCTGCGCGAGGAGCGTGAGGGTGATGGTGAAATCATCGAGCTGTCCAGCCAGATTCTCGAACAGACCAAGCGGGTATCACGCATCGTCCAGTCGCTGATGAGCTTCGCCCATGCCGGTGGCAGCCACCAGAACAGCGAAGAGCCGGTATGCCTGGCCGAAGTGGCGCAGGACGCCATTGGTCTGCTGGCGTTGAACCGGCGCAATTTCGAAGTACAGTTCTTCAACCTCTGCGACCCGGAGCACTGGGCCGAAGGGGACCCGCAGCGCCTGGCCCAGGTGCTGATCAACCTGCTCTCCAACGCCCGCGACGCATCAAAGCCCGGCAGTGCCGTGCGCGTGCGCACCGAAGTCAGCGAGCACACCGTCGACCTGATCGTCGAGGATGAGGGCAGCGGGATCCCGAAGAACATCATGGACCGCCTGTTCGAACCCTTCTTCACCACCAAGGACCCGGGCGAAGGAACCGGACTGGGGCTCGCTCTGGTCTATTCCATCGTGGAAGAGCATTATGGGCAAATCACCATCGACAGCCCGGCCGATATCGAACGGCAACGTGGCACCCGGATCCGCGTGACCCTGCCCCGGCATGTCGTAGCGACGTCCCCTGAAATTCGAGACCGTCGAGAGAATTGAATCAATGCCGCACATTCTGATCGTCGAAGACGAAACCATCATCCGCTCGGCCTTGCGTCGCCTGCTCGAGCGGAACCAGTACCAGGTCAGCGAAGCCGGCTCGGTCCAGGAAGCCCAGGAACGCTTCAGCATTGCCACCTTCGACCTGATCGTCAGCGACCTGCGCCTGCCAGGCGCGCCCGGCACCGAACTGATCAAGCTCGGCCAGGGCACGCCAGTGCTGATCATGACCAGCTACGCCAGCCTGCGCTCGGCGGTAGACTCGATGAAAATGGGCGCGGTGGACTACATCGCCAAGCCCTTCGACCACGACGAGATGCTGCAAGCCGTGGCGCGCATCCTGCGCGACCGGCAGAACGCCCCGGCCGCCACACCGGCGGCCGAGCCACGCGCAACCAATGGCAAGGCCGCCTCGGCCGACAAAGGCAATGCGGCAGCCGCCAATGGCGAAATCGGCATCATCGGCTCATGCCCCCCGATGCAGGACATGTACAGCAAGATCCGCAAGGTCGCGCCCACCGATTCCAACGTGCTGATCCAGGGCGAGTCGGGCACCGGTAAAGAACTGGTCGCACGCGCCCTGCACAACCTGTCGCGCCGGGCCAAGGCACCGATGATTTCGGTGAACTGCGCGGCCATCCCCGAGACGCTGATCGAGTCCGAGCTGTTCGGCCACGAGAAAGGCGCGTTCACCGGCGCCAGCGCCGGGCGCGCCGGCCTGGTGGAGGCTGCCGATGGCGGCACCCTGTTCCTCGACGAAATCGGCGAACTGCCGCTGGAGGCCCAGGCCCGCCTGCTGCGCGTGCTGCAGGAAGGCGAGATTCGCCGGGTGGGTTCGGTACAGTCGCAAAAGGTCGATGTACGCCTGATCGCCGCCACCCACCGCGACCTGAAGAACCTGGCCAAGGCCGGCCAGTTCCGTGAAGACCTGTATTACCGCCTGCACGTGATCGCCCTGAAACTGCCTGCCCTGCGCGAGCGCGGCAGCGACGTCAACGAGATCGCCAGCGCCTTCCTCGCCCGCCAGAGCGCACGCATCGGCCGCGACGACCTGCACTTCTCGGCCGAAGCCGAGCAGGCCATTCGTCACTACAGCTGGCCGGGTAACGTGCGAGAGCTGGAAAACGCCGTGGAGCGTGCAGTGATCCTCAGCGAGAGCGCAGAAATTTCCGCCGACCTGCTGGGCATCGACATCGAACTGGGCGACCTGGAGGAGGACGAAATCCTCGACAACGCCCTGGTCGTGACCAGCACGGCCAATGCCAGCCATGAGCCGACCGAGGACCTGTCGCTGGAGGACTACTTCCAGCACTTCGTGCTCGAGCACCAGGACCACATGACCGAGACCGAACTGGCCCGCAAGCTCGGTGTCAGCCGCAAGTGCCTGTGGGAACGCCGCCAGCGCCTTGGCATCCCGCGGCGCAAGAGCAACGCTACCAGCGAGTAACCCCCCGCCACCGTACGCCGCAGCCTATGTGGCGCCTGTGAGATCGAGCGCCGCCCGCGCGGCGCTTCGCGGCACAAGGCCGCTCCCACATCTGTTTCGGGCCAGTCACTCCTGTGAGGTCTCCTCTGCCCGCCTTGTCTGTTCCATTCGATATCAAGGGGGGCGCGACAGCTCTTCATCAATCTTCAGCCATGCACCAAGGCTGCAACCCATCTGGCACAGGAATGATTGGCCCGAAACAGATGTGGGAGCGGCCTTGTGCCGCGAAGCGCCGCGCGGGCGGCGCTCGATCTCACAGGCGCTGAACGTGTCACGGCGAACACCCAGGTAACACCTCAGCCCCCGCAAAAATCTGTTACCCAAGCTTTCCGCCGTAACAGTTCCCGAGGCGTTCGGTAACGAAATTTCGACATTTTCAGCCCCGAAAAATTTGCCGGACCTCTTCAACCCATTGATTTTACTGGGTTTGCAAAAGTTGGCACGGCACCTGCTATATGTCTGGTACAAGAACAATAACAAGCACTGCTACTCAGAATAAGAACAAGACGAAACGGCTCACGCACAATAAAAACAAGACGGCGGAGGCGCAGCTAACTGATTCTTTTGGAGAGGATGCGTGTTTGGGGCTTGCCCCACAGCCAGGCAGAGAACAATAAAAACTGCACTAAAAAGCAGCGCCTGAACTGGTTGGATCGACAGATCAACGTGACATCAGCGACCAAAGCAATCCGTTTGCTCTTAACCCCTGGATTGGGGGTCGTCCACAAGCTTCGAGATTTGTGGACAGGGCACTCAACAAAAACAAGAAGCCCAGCAGAAAAACAATAAGAGCACGCAACGACTTCTTGGGGAGCTTAGGCTCCCCTTGTCGTTTCCACCCTTCTGGCAGGCATCCTGCTACCCGCCTACACCATTCCTTGAGTAAATGCTAGAATCCCCGCCCATCATGCGGCCATTCTCCTATTCTTGGCCGAACATTCCTTCAAACAGTGCATCCCATGCTGAAGAAGCTGTTCCAGTCGTTCCGCCCGCCCGTACCGGGCCCCCACCACAGGCGCACCACGCCTGAGGTGATCAACAAAAGCCAGCACTCGCTGCAGCGCCACCAGTTCAGCCGCCATGCGGTGAACATCGTGGAGCGTCTGCAGAGTGCCGGCTACCAGGCTTACCTGGTCGGTGGCTGTGTCCGCGACCTGATGTTGGGCATCACGCCGAAAGACTTCGACGTCGCCACCAGTGCCACCCCCGAACAGGTCCGTGCCGAGTTCCGCAACGCGCGCATCATTGGTCGCCGCTTCAAGCTGGTCCACGTGCATTTCGGCCGTGAGATCATCGAAGTCGCCACCTTCCGCGCTCACCACTCGGAAGACGACCAGAGCGACAGCCACCGTTCGTCGCACAACGCCAGTGGCCGCATCCTGCGTGACAACGTATACGGCACCCTGGAAGAGGACGCACAACGTCGCGACTTCACCATCAACGCCCTGTACTACGACCCGGTCAGCGAACGCATCCTCGACTACGCCAATGGCGTGCACGATATCCGCAACCGCCTGCTGCGCCTGATCGGTGACCCTACCCACCGCTACCAGGAAGACCCGGTGCGCATGCTGCGCGCGGTACGCTTCGCCGCCAAGCTCGACTTCGGTATCGAAAAGCACACGGTCCAGCCGATCCGCGAACTGGCCCCACTACTGCGCGAGATTCCGCCAGCGCGCCTGTTCGAAGAAAGCCTCAAACTGTTCCTCTCCGGTCAGGGCGCCATCGTCTTTGAAATGCTGGTCGACCTGCAATTGTTCGAGCCGCTGTTCCCGGCCAGTTCGCATGCCCTGGACGAGCGCCCGACATACACCCACACGCTGATCAGCCAGGCGCTGAACAATACCGACCTGCGCGTGAAGCAAGGCAAACCGGTAACCCCGGCCTTCCTCTTCGCCGCGCTGCTGTGGCCTGCTCTGCCGGCCCGCGTGCTGCACCTGCAGAACCAGGGCGTGCCGCCGATCCCGGCCATGAACGGTGCGGCCCACGACCTGATCGCCGAGCAATGCGCACGCATCGCCATCCCCAAGCGCTTCACCCTGCCGATCCGCGAGATCTGGGACATGCAGGAGCGTCTGCCACGCCGTAGCGGCAAGCGCGCCGACGTGCTGCTGGACAACCCGCGCTTCCGCGCCGGCTACGACTTCCTGCTGCTGCGGGAAAGCGCCGGTGAAGAAACCGACGACCTCGGCCAATGGTGGACCGACTACCAGGATGCCAATGACAGCGAGCGCCGCGAGATGATCCGCGAGCTGGGCAGCCGTGACGAAGGCACCGGCGCCGGCCCGCGCAAACGCAAGCGCAGCGGTAGCAAACGCAAGCGTAGTGGCGACGAGGCATTCGAGTGAGTACCCGCGCCTATATCGGCCTGGGCAGCAACCTGGAAGCACCTGCCGAGCAGCTGCGTAGCGCCTTGCAGGCCCTCGACCAGGTCGAAGCCACGCGCTTGGTGGCGGCCTCGGCCCTGTACACCAGCGATTCGCTGCTGCCCGGCCAGCCACGCTACACCAACGCCGTCGCCGCCCTGGACACCGCGCTGCCGCCGCTGGCCCTGCTCGATGCACTGCAGGCCATCGAGAACGAGCAGGGGCGCGTGCGCAAGGAGCGCTGGGGCCCGCGCACACTGGACCTGGACATCCTGCTGTTCGGCGATCAGGTACTCGACGAACCGCGCCTGAAAGTGCCGCATTACCACATGCATGCCCGGCCTTTCGTGCTGTACCCGCTGGCTGAACTGGTACCAGGCGATTTCCGCCTGGCCGATGGTCGCGCCCTCGCGCAGCTACTCGACGATTGCCCGTTCGTCGGCCTGGAACGCCTGTAATCCGGGCGTTTCAGCCTTGCATACTGGCGCGGTAACGCCAGTAACACCCTGATCGTAACAATGCGGTAACAGGGTGATTGACTTCCCCCACCTCGCTCACGACTATAGGCGTCCCGTGTGGCACCAAAGTGCCGCATACCCGTATTTAGGCCCGGACGGACCTGTGCCCGAACATCACGCGCGATGATGTGCCGCTCCGGAAGATGACTACACGCGTTAAATGCAGTCGTTTTTTACAGCGCCTGAACGAGGAATTTCCTACATGCCTGAAGTAACCCTGACCACCCTCAATGGCCTCAAGGCCAAGGGTGAAAAAATCACCATGCTGACCTGCTACGATGCGACCTTCGCCAAGGCCGCCAGTCAGGCCGGTGTCGAAGTGTTGCTGGTGGGCGACTCGCTGGGGATGGTCCTGCAAGGCCACGACAGCACACTGCCGGTAACCACCGCAGACATGGCCTACCACACTGCCAGTGTCAAACGTGGCAACGACGGCGCACTGATCCTCGCCGACCTGCCGTTCATGGCGCATGCCACCCCGGAGCAGGCCTTTGCCAACAGCGCCACGCTGATGCAGGCCGGCGCCCACATGATCAAGATCGAAGGCGCTGCCTGGCTGGCCGAGACCATCCGCCTGCTGGCCGAGCGTGGCGTGCCGGTATGCGCGCACATGGGCCTGACCCCGCAAACTGTCAACGTGCTGGGCGGCTACAAGGTCCAGGGCCGCCAGGAAGCCCAGGCCCGGCAGATGCGCGCCGACGCCATCGCCCTGGAGCAAGCCGGGGCGGCCATGCTGCTGCTCGAATGCGTGCCCAGCGAACTGGCTGCGGAAATCACCAATGCCGTGGGCATTCCGGTGATCGGCATTGGCGCCGGCAGCGGCACGGATGGCCAGGTACTGGTTTTGCACGACATGCTCGGCCTGTCGCTGAGCGGCCGGGTACCTAAGTTCGTGAAGAACTTCATGCAGGGCCAGCCGGATATCCACAGCGCCCTCGTCGCTTACGTCGAGGCGGTCAAACAAGTCAGCTTCCCAGGCAGCGAACACGGGTTCAGTGCATGAATACAGTCAAGACCGTCCGCGAACTGCGCGCCGCAGTCGCCCGCGCCCGCGGAGAAGGCAAGCGCATCGCCTTCGTGCCGACCATGGGTAACCTGCATAGCGGTCATGCCGCCCTGGTGACCAAGGCCGCGCAGCGCGCCGATTTCGTGGTCGCCAGCATCTTCGTCAACCCGCTGCAGTTCGGCGCCAACGAAGACCTCGACAAGTACCCGCGCACCCTGGCTGCCGACCAGGAACGCCTGCTCCAGGCAGGCTGCAATTTGCTGTTCGCGCCTACCGTCGAAGAGATGTACCCCGACGGCATGAGCGTGCAAACCCGCGTCTGCGTGCCCCACCTTTCCGAAGGCCTGTGCGGCGCCAGCCGGCCCGGGCATTTCGAAGGCGTGGCGACAGTGGTCAGCAAGCTGTTCAACATGGTCCAGCCAGACCTTGCCGTGTTCGGTGAAAAGGACTTCCAGCAGCTGGCGGTCATCCGTGCCATGGTGCGCGACCTGAATATGCCGATCCAGATCATCGGCGAACCCACCGTGCGTGCCGAGGATGGCCTGGCGCTGTCATCGCGCAATGGTTATCTCACGCCTGAGCAGCGTGCTACGGCACCTGCGCTGTACCGTACGCTGCAACATATCGCAACTGCCATTGGCCGGGGCCAGCGGGACTTTGCCGCGCTGGTTGGCGAAGGCCAGGCGCAGTTGACCGCCGCTGGTTTCCGCCCGGATTACCTGGAAGTGCGTCACGCGGTAAGCCTGCGACCGGCGATGATCGATGATCGTGATCTGGTAGTGGTTGCGGCAGCGTATCTGGGTAACACGCGGTTGATCGACAATATTTACCTGCACGTGGAAGAGAAGACCGCGTAACGGCCTGGGGCTGCTTTGCAGCCCATTCGCAGCACAAGGCTGCTCCTACAAAAGATCACCCCACTCTGTAGGAGCAGCCTTGTGCTGCGAAAAGCGCCCCAAATTCCCCTGCCATACCCATTCCCAGCAAGTGACCTTTGCCTATAATGGGGCCAGCCTGAACCCGGCAATGACTGCCGTGTCCAAGGCCTCACCACGCACCAAGGGAACCCGCGCAATGGCGTATTACCGTACACCCCACGATGTGACGGCCCTGCCCGCCTGGCAGGCGCTCCAGCAACACCGCGACGCCATGCAAGGCTTCAGCATGCGCGAAGCATTCGCCGCCGATGCCAAGCGCTTCGACCAGTTCTCCCTGAGCTGCTGCGGCCTGTTCCTCGACTACTCGAAAAACCTGATCACAGAACAAAGCCGCGACCTGCTGGTCAACCTGGCCAACGAAGTGGGCCTGCAGGACGCCATCAAGTCGATGTTCAGCGGTGAAATCATCAACGCCTCCGAAGGTCGCCCGGTGCTGCACACTGCCCTGCGCCGGCCGGTGGGCGACAAGCTCAGCGTCAATGGCGTGAACGTCATGCCGGAAGTACACAAGGTGCTCAACCAGATCACCGAACTGGTCGGCCGTATCCACGACGGCCTGTGGCGCGGCTACAGCGAAAAACCGATCACCGACGTGGTCAACATCGGCATCGGTGGCTCGTTCCTGGGCCCCGAGCTGGTCTCCGAGGCGCTGCTGCCCTACGCCCAGCGCGGCGTGCGCTGCCACTACCTGGCGAACATCGACGGCAGTGAGTTCCACGAACTGTCGGCCAACCTGCGCGCCGAAACCACCCTGTTCATCGTCTCGTCGAAGTCGTTCAACACCCTCGAGACCCTGAAGAACGCCATGGCCGCGCGTACCTGGTACCTGGCCCAGGGCGGCTCGGAAGCCGAGCTTTACCGCCACTTCATCGCTGTTTCCAGCAACAAAGCCGCCGCCGTGGCCTTTGGCATCCGCGAAGAGAACATCTTCCCGATGTGGGACTGGGTGGGCGGGCGCTACTCGCTGTGGTCGGCCATCGGCCTGCCGATTGCCCTGGCCATCGGTACCGCCAACTTCAAGGAACTGCTGTCCGGTGCCTACACCATGGACCAGCACTTCCAGACCGCGCCGTTCGACAAGAACATGCCGGTGCTGCTGGCCCTGCTAGGCGTGTGGTACGGCAACTTCTGGGGCGCACAGAGCCACGCGATCCTGCCGTACGACCACTATCTGCGCAACATCACCAAGCACCTGCAGCAACTGGACATGGAGTCCAATGGCAAGAGCGTGCTTCAGGATGGCACCCCGGTAAAGACCGATACCGGCCCGGTGATCTGGGGTGGCGTCGGCTGCAACGGCCAGCATGCCTACCACCAGTTGCTGCACCAGGGCACCCAGCTGATTCCGGCCGACTTCATCGTGCCGGTGGTGAGCTTCAACCCGGTGGCTGACCATCATCAGTGGCTGTACGCCAACTGCCTGTCGCAGAGCCAGGCACTGATGCTGGGCAAAACCCGCGAAGAAGCCGAAGCGGAGCTGCGCGCCAAGGGCCTGAACGAAGCGGACATCGAAAAACTGGCCCCGCACAAGGTGATCCCGGGCAACCGCCCGAGCAACACCCTGGTGGTGGAACGCATCAGCCCGCGCCGCCTGGGCGCGCTGGTGGCGATGTACGAGCACAAGGTCTTCGTACAGAGCGTGATCTGGGGCATCAACGCCTTCGACCAGTGGGGCGTGGAACTGGGCAAGGAGCTGGGCAAAGGCGTGTACCAGCGCCTTGTAGGAAGCCTGGAAGACAGCGCCGAAGACGGCTCCACCCAAGGCCTGATCAACTACTTCCGCGGCCGTCACCGCGGTTGATCTGAAACCTTCGCCAGCTTCTTCGCGGGCTCGCCCGCGAAGAGGCCAGCACAGGTTGAACACCTCTCCCAGCTACACTGTCCTATCGAATAGCCGTTGCAGTCCATCGCCCCTTACAAGAGCAGGACCACCCGCCATGTTCGATATCCGCAACTACCCCCAGGCCCTGGCCGTCAGCCAGTCCGCCGCCCTCACCCCCGACGAGTACCGCCGCCTCTACCGCCAGTCGGTGGATGACCCCGACACCTTCTGGGCCGAACAGGCCAAGCGCCTGGACTGGATCAAGCCCTGGTCGAGCGTGCAGCAATGCGACCTGAAGACCGGCAACGCCCGCTGGTTCGATGGCGGCCAGCTCAACGTCAGCTACAACTGCATCGATCGCCACCTGGCCCAGCGCAGCGAACAGACCGCCCTGCTGTGGGAAGGCGACGACCCCAAGGATTGCAAGGCCATCACCTACCGCGAACTGCACCGCCAGGTCTGCCGCCTGGCCAATGCGCTGAAAGCACGCGGGGTGAAGAAAGGCGACCGGGTGTGTATCTACATGCCGATGATCCCCGAGGCCGCCTTCGCGATGCTCGCCTGTACCCGTATCGGTGCCATCCACTCGGTGGTGTTCGGCGGCTTCTCGCCCGACGCCCTGCGCGACCGTATCCTCGATGCCGACTGCCGCACCGTGATCACCGCCGATGAAGGCGTACGCGGAGGCAAGCGCATCCCGCTGAAACAGAACGTCGACAAAGCCCTGGCCAGCTGCCCTGCGGTCAACAGCGTATTCGTGGTGCGCCGCACCGGTAGCGAGGTTGCCTGGGCCGAAGATCGCGACCTCTGGTACCACGAGACAACGGAAAAGGCCGGCGACGACTGCGCCCCCGAGCCAATGAACGCCGAAGACCCGCTGTTCATCCTCTACACCTCCGGCAGCACCGGCAAACCCAAGGGCGTGCTGCACACCACCGGCGGCTACCTGCTGCAGGCCACCCTCACCTTCAAGGTGGTATTCGACTACCGTGAAGGCGAGGTGTTCTGGTGCACCGCCGATGTCGGCTGGGTCACCGGCCACAGCTACATCGTCTATGGCCCGCTGGCCAATGGCGCGATCTCGCTGATGTTCGAAGGCGTGCCCAACTACCCGGACACCTCGCGCTTCTGGCAGGTGGTGGACAAGCATCAGGTAAACATCTTCTACACCGCCCCAACTGCCCTGCGTGCCTTGATGCGCGAAGGCGACGGGCCGCTGCAAGGCACCTCACGGCAGAGCCTGCGTCTGCTGGGCAGCGTTGGCGAGCCGATCAACCCCGAAGCCTGGGAGTGGTACTTCGAGGCAGTCGGGCAGAAGCGCTGCCCCATCGTCGATACCTGGTGGCAAACCGAGACCGGCGGCATCATGATCACCCCGTTGCCCGGTTCACAGGCGCTCAAGCCCGGCTGTGCCACGCAGCCCATGTTCGGCGTACAACCGGTGCTGCTGGACGAAAAGGGCAAGCTCATCGAAGGCCCCGGTGCCGGCCTGCTGGTCATCAAGGCCAGCTGGCCCGGGCAGATCCGTAGCGTCTATGGCGACCATCAGCGCATGGTCGACACCTACTTCAAGCCGATGCCCGGCTATTACTTCACCGGCGACGGTGCCCGCCGCGATGCTGATGGTGACTACTGGATCACCGGGCGTATCGATGATGTGATCAACGTTTCCGGCCATCGCATCGGTACCGCCGAAGTGGAAAGCGCGCTGGTGCTACATGACAGTGTCGCCGAAGCGGCCGTGGTCGGTTACCCCCACGACCTCAAGGGCCAGGGCGTGTATGCATTTGTCACGCCCATGAATGGCGTAACGCCGGACGATGCGCTCAAGACCGAACTGCTGGCCCTGGTCAGCAAGGAAATCGGCAGTTTCGCCAAGCCCGAGCTGATCCAGTGGGCGCCGGCGCTACCCAAGACACGCTCAGGCAAGATCATGCGGCGTATACTGCGCAAAATCGCCTGCAACGAGCTGGACAACCTGGGCGATACCTCGACCCTGGCGGACCCCAGCGTGGTGCAGGGTCTGATCGACAAACGCCTCAACCAGTAACCGGCGGCCGCTGTTCATGGCCGCCCTGAACCACAGGTCGCCATGGAAGCCCTTCGCCGTCGCATCGAAACCCAGGTCATGAGCCTCACCGGGCTGGCCCTCGGCCAGCTCGACCTGGAATCGCCCAAGGGCGACCCCGGCCTGTTCGGCCCGCACAGCATCAGCTGGCAGGTACATGGCGACTTCCCGAGCATGCTGGTCGGTGGCATCAGTGCCCTCATGCTGCAGTTGCTGCACCCGCTGGCCCTGGCCGGGGTATGGGACCATTCCAACTTCCGTGAAGACCTGCTCGGTCGCCTGCGCCGCACCAGCCAGTTCATCTCCGGCACCACCTTCGGCGCCACCCGCGATGCCGAGTGGCTGATCGACAAGGTGCGTACCATCCACCTGCAGGTGACCGGCACCGCGCCGGATGGCCGCCCGTATGCAGCCAGCGACCCGGACTTGCTGACCTGGGTGCATGTGGCGGAAGTCAGCAGCTTCCTTGCCGCCCACCTGCGTTACCGCAACCCACACCTTGCGCGCGCCGAGCAGGATGCCTACTACGCTGAGATCGCGCTGATCGCCGAGCGCCTTGGTGCCCGCGACGTGCCGCGCTCCTGCCAGCAGGTCGAAGACTACCTGCAGCACATGCGCTCGCAGCTGCACTGCGACGCCCGCAGCCATGAGGTGGTCGGCATTCTGCTCGATGCCCCCGCCCCCAGCCGACTCGCACAGCCGGTGGGCAAGCTGATGCTGCACGCCGGCATCGACCTGCTGCCGGCCTGGGCCCAGGCCATGCTCGGCCTGCAGCATGGCCCGTTACAGAGACGCATGATCCGTCTGGGCCTGCAACGCACCGCGCCAGTACTGCGCTGGGCGATGCGCAACGGCTCGGCGCACCGGGCCAAACGGCGCATGGGCATCGAATGAGGTCAAATCGTCACCTCAGCGGAACTGATTTAACGTGCCATACTCCAAGCTCTCCTGCTTAGACAGACGAAGCGACACATGTACAAAGGATTGACTCGCGCCGCCGGCGCACTGCTGGCCCTCGTAGCCTTCTACAGCCTTCTCGGCTTTCTCATACTCCCAGGTGTCGCGCTGCGCATCGCCAACCAGCAGTTGGCCCAGTACGCAACGGTGCCTGCTCACCTCGAACGGATCGAACTCAACCCCTTCAGCCTCGAGCTGACACTGTGGGGCCTGCAGATCGGCGAGCCAGGCAAGGAGCAGGTCGGCTTCGACCGGCTGTACGCCGACCTCTCGCTCGACAGCCTGTGGAGCGGTGCCCTGCACCTGGATGCGGTGGAGTTGGTCAAGCCGCGCAACGAAGTGCTGTTCGCCAAGGACGGTACCCTCAACCTGACCCGCCTGTTCAAGCTGCCCGCCAGCGAAGCCAAGCCCGATGAGCCGCCCAGCGACCCGTTCCCGCTGCGCATCGGCAGCATCAAGCTCAGCAATGGCTACCTGCACTTCGAGGACCTGCGCCCGAGCGAGCCGATCGAGTTCCTCTACGACAATATGAACCTGGAGCTGAAAAACCTCAGCACCTTGCCCAACGATAATGCCGACATGAACCTGGTGGCCATCGGCCCCAACGGCGGACGCATCGACTGGAAAGGCACCCTGAGCCTATCGCCGATCGCCTCTGAAGGCACACTGAAGATCACCGACGGCAACATGAAGGCGTTCTGGCCCTACGTACGTGATGCCGTACCGCTGGTGCTGGAAAACGGCGTGGTCAGCCTCGATACCCACTACAAGCTCAACCTCGCCAAACAGACGGAACTGTTGCTGGACAATGCATCGGTGCGCATTGCGCCGTTCGCCATCAAGGCACCGGATGGCCGCCCGCTGGCGCGCCTGGCCAGCCTGGAAGTGAGCGAAACCTCCGTCGACCTGGTCAAGCAACTGGTCACCGTGGGCAAGATCCGCAGCGATAAACTGGAAACCTGGGCCGCGCTGGAAAAAGACGGCCAACTCGACTGGCAGAAGCTGTTCGCCAGCCAGCCGGCCAAGGCCACACCGAAGGAAAAGGCCGAGCCGGCCGCTGCCGAGCCCACGTCCGAGCAGCAAGCCGCCAAAGAGCCGAGCAAGCCCTGGCAGGTGCTGCTCAAGGACGTGCAACTGCGTAACTACCTGGTGCACCTGGCAGACCGCACCCAGAAAGAGCCGGTGGCCCTCGACGTCGGCCCGCTCAACGCCGACCTGCAAGGTTTCGACAGCCTCAACCAGTCGCCCTTCACCCTCAAGCTCGATACCGGCGTGGGCAAGCAGGGCAAGCTGCAGGTGGCCGGTCAGGTCAACCTCGCGCCCATATGGGCCAAGCTGGACGTGAGCACGCGCGACATCGACCTGCGGGTAGCCCAGGCCTACATCAGCCCGTTCATCCTGCTGGAGCTGCGCAGCGGCATGCTCGCCAGCGACCTAAAGGTCGACCTGAAGAACACCGCACCGCTAGCCTTCAGCATCACCGGCAAGGCGCAGGTCAGCCAGTTGCACACCCTCGACACCATCAAGAGCCGCGACTTCGTCAAATGGCAGCAGGTGAACGTCGATGGCCTGTCCTACGTGCACGGCGATGCGCTGTCAATCGACAAGGTAACCCTGCTGCAGCCCTACGCGCGGTTCATCATCAATGAAGACCGCACCACCAACATCAACGACCTGCTGATCCCGCAGCCGGCCGGCGCCCCGGCATCCAGCCAGGCCAAACCGGCTGCAGCCAGCAACGACAAGCCGCTGGGCATCCACATCGGCCAGATCGACATCAACGACGGCTCGGCCAACTTCGCCGACCTGTCCCTTACCCCCAACTTCGCCACGGCCATCCAGCAGCTCAACGGCCAGATCGGCACCATCGACAACCGCAAGCCGGTGCCGGCCAAGGTCAACGTCAAGGGCAAGGTCGACCGCTACGCGCCGGTCACCATCAAAGGCGCCCTCAACCCGTTCAACCCGCTGGCCAGCCTGGACATCGCCACCAGCTTCAAGCGGGTCGAACTGACCACACTGACACCCTACTCCGGCAAGTTCGCCGGCTTCCGTATCCGCAAGGGCCGGCTCAACCTCGACCTGCACTACCTGATCACCAACGGCCAGCTGAAGGCCGAGAACAAGGTGGTGGTGGAGCAGTTGCAGTTGGGTGAGAAGGTCGACAGCCCGGACGCAGTGGACTTGCCAATCCGCCTGGCGGTGGCGCTGCTGAAGGATACCGAGGGCAAGATCTCGATCGAGCTGCCGGTGTCTGGCGACCTCAACAACCCGCAGTTCAGCGTGATGCCGATCGTCTGGCAAACCCTGCGCAACCTGGTGTTGCGCGCGGCACAGGCGCCGTTCAAGTTCATTGGCGGGCTGGTTGCCGGCGGTGGCTCGGAAGATCTGGGCAATGTTGCCTTCGCCCCTGGCTCCAGCGAGCTCAGTGGCGACGCCCAGGCATCGCTGGACAAGCTGGCGTCGGCCCTGAAAGAGCGCCCGGAACTGCGCCTGGAAATCGAAGGCACCAGCGCCCAGGCCAGCGACGGCCCGCTGATTGCCCAGCAGCGACTGGAACGTGAATACCAGGCTACCTGGTACAAGATCCTGCAACGTCGCGGTGACAAAGTGCCGGCCAATGCCTCGATGCTGGTGGTCGACGACAGCGACAAACCGGCGATGCTCGAAGGCATCTACCGTAACCGCCTGAAGCAGCAGCCGCCTGCCGAATGGGAGCAACTGGGCCGCGACGAGCGCACCGCCAAGCTGCGCGAGGCGGTGATCAAGTCCTGGGCCGAGAGTACCGCGCTGCTGCGCACACTGGGCCAGGAGCGAGCCAGCAGCATCAAGGATTACCTGGTGGACAAAGGCCAGCTGGAAGATGACCGGGTGTACTTCATCGATACCAACCTGGGCCAGGCCGAGAGCGATGGGCGGGTAGTAACCCCGATGCATCTGGATGCCGAGTAATTTCTACCAGCAGGTCTGGCCTCTTCGCGGGTAAACCCGCTCCCACAGGTGTTGCGCCCAGTTCAAGGCTGGTGCAATACCTGTGGGAGCGGGTTTACCCGCGAAGGGGCCGGCACAGGCTTCACACCAACCGCTGCCCCGACACCGCCGGGTGATACAGCGGCTGCACCTTGTTCCCCGCCGGGTCCAGCAGGTGGAAGCTGCGCGCCCCGTCTCCATGGTTGAACGGTCGGTCCAGCAGGGTCACGCCATGGGCCTTGAAGTACTGGTACCAGGCCTCCAGCTCCTCCACGCTATCGACGATGAACCCATAGTGGTCCAGGGTCTGCAACCCGTTGGCCGCCCCTGCCCCGCGTCCCAGCGACAGGTTGTCGTTACCACAAGTGAGATACACCAGGTCTTCGTTGGCGCGGTTCAGCACCTCCATGCCCAGCACATCGACGTAGAAGCGTTCGCACTCCTCAAGGTTGGGCACCAACAAGGCAATATGGCGCAGACCGTTCAGGCGGCCAGGGCGTGCAGGCAATTCGGACATTGGCTAGGCTCCATTTTTGTATACAATTCTGATTTGAATTTAAAACAAAAGGAGAGCCTTGTGTATAGCCTGTTCATCAAGACCCGCGTGAAGCCCGGTTGCGCCGAAGATTTTCTGACCGCGATCAAGGTCAATGCCGCGGCCTCCGTCGCCACCGAACCCGGCTGCCTGGTGTTCGATGTGTCACAGGACCGGGTCGACCCGGAGGTGATCTACCTGTACGAGATCTACCGTGATGATGCGGCGTACGAAGCGCATACCCAGACCGCGCATTTCCGCGACAGCCGGCCGTTGGTCGAGCCCTTGATCCTTGAGCAGGAATGCTTCGAGAGTGATGTGATTGCGCGTAATCCGGTGCTTTAATTGAAGAAGGGCCGCAAAGCGGCCCTTCTTGAATGGGTGGCCAAATCCGTTTGGCCGACGGGACATTCCTTATTCGGCCTTCAGGCCATCAGCCGACACGGCCTGCACGCCCTTGATCTTCTTGGCGATAGCAATGGCCGCTTCTTTCTGTGCTGCGGTCACCGCCGTATCAGAGGACAGCGACACGACGCCCTTGTTGGTTTCGACCTTGATATCGCCACCAGGCACACCCTTCTCGGTCATCAGGTCAGCCTTTACCTTGGTAGTGATCCAGGTATCGGAGGCTGCTTCCTTGGTCTTGGTCACCTCACCGGCCGCCAGCGTCATCGGGGCCTGGGTGGACTGCTGGGCGAATGCCGCGTTAGCCATGGTCAGGGTCAGAGCGGTAGCGGCAGCAATGGCGAACTTATTCATAAGGGTCACTCCTGTTTTTTCGAAAGGTCTGCGCCCGTGTATCCCGGCGACAGGTATGAGGATAGTTGCATGCGCTATGCCAGCTGTTTCGTTTCGGCTGTTTCCTTTTAAATCAATTACTTAGCGAACAGCCAGTACGCCAGTAGTCGTGCATTTTGCAATCCGCACGGTAAACCTGCATGCAAGATGCAAGTCCGCAAAAGGTTCCCTTTCGCCCATGAAAAAAGGGCCCCGAAGGGCCCTTTTCCTGTTGCGTGGCAGTCGTTTAGACGCCCGAAGCCTTGGCAGCGGCAACGTCCTTGATCGACAGCTTGATACGGCCGCGGTTGTCCACGTCCAGTACCAGTACTTCCACTTCCTGGCCTTCTTTCAGGATGTCGGTGACTTTCTCGACGCGAGCATCGCTCAGCATGGAGATGTGCACCAGGCCGTCCTTGCCAGGCAGAATGTTGACGAAGGCACCGAAGTCGACGATGCGCTCGACCTTGCCGACGTAGATCTTGCCGATCTCGGCCTCGGCAGTAATGCCCAGGATGCGCTGCTTGGCAGCATCTGCCGCTTCCTTGGTTTCGCCGAAGATCTTGATCGAGCCGTCGTCTTCGATGTCGATCGAAGCCTTGGTCTCTTCGCAGATGGCGCGAATGGTGGCGCCGCCTTTACCGATGACGTCGCGGATCTTGTCGGTGTCGATCTTCATCGCGATCATGGTCGGAGCGTTGGCCGACAGCTCGCTACGCGACTGGGCGATGATCTGGTTCATCTGGCCAAGGATGTTCAGGCGCGCTTCCAGGGCCTGGCCCAGGGCGATTTCCATGATCTCTTCGGTGATGCCGTTGATCTTGATGTCCATCTGCAGCGCGGTAACACCCTTGGCGGTACCGGCTACCTTGAAGTCCATGTCACCCAGGTGGTCTTCGTCACCCAGGATGTCGGTCAGGACGGCGAACTTGTCACCTTCCTTGACCAGGCCCATGGCGATACCGGCAACCGGTGCCTTCATTGGTACACCGGCGTCCATCAGGGCCAGGGAAGCACCGCAGACCGAAGCCATGGAGCTGGAACCGTTGGATTCGGTGATTTCCGAAACTACGCGGATGGTGTACGGGAAGTCGCTGTCGCTCGGCAGCATGGCCTGCACGCCACGACGGGCCAGGCGGCCGTGGCCGATTTCACGACGGCCGGCGCCGCCCATGCGGCCGCACTCACCCACCGAGAATGGCGGGAAGTTGTAGTGCAGCATGAACGGGTCTTTCTTCTCGCCTTCCAGGGTGTCCAGCAACTGGGCGTCACGGGCAGTACCCAGAGTGGCCACGACCAGGGCCTGGGTTTCACCGCGGGTGAACAGTGCCGAGCCGTGGGTCTTCGGCAGTACACCGACTTCGATGTTCAGCGGGCGCACGGTGCGGGTGTCACGGCCGTCGATACGCGGCTTGCCGTTGACAATGTTCTCGCGGACGGTGCGGTATTCCAGCTCGCCGAAGATGTCCTTGATGGCGCTGGCGGACGGGCCGGTCTCTTCGTTGCTCAGACGGGCAACAGCCTCGTCGCGCAGCTGGCCCAGGCGGTTGTAGCGGTCAGCCTTCTGGGTGATGGTGTAGGCCTGCGAAACGGCTTCGCCGAATTCGCTGCGCACCAGGTTCATCAGCTCGACGTTGGCCGGGGCTGGCTGCCAGTCCCAGGTCGGCTTGCCGGCTTCGGCGGCCAGTTCCTTGACGGCCTGGATCACGGCCTGGAATTCGTCGTGGGCGAACAGTACGGCGCCCAGCATCTGGTCTTCGGTCAGCTCTTTGGCTTCCGATTCAACCATCAATACAGCCGATTCGGTACCGGCAACGACCATGTCCAGGCTCGAGGCAGCCAGCTGCTCGTAGGTCGGGTTGAGCAGGTAGCCGGTGCTTTCGTGGAAGGCAACGCGAGCGGCACCGATCGGGCCTTCGAACGGAATGCCGGAAATGGCCAGGGCAGCCGAGGTACCGATCATCGCAGCGATGTCCGGGTCGGTCTTCTTGCTGGTGGAAACCACGGTGCAGACGACCTGCACTTCGTTCATGAAGCCTTCCGGGAACAGCGGACGGATCGGACGGTCGATCAGGCGCGAGGTCAGGGTCTCTTTTTCGGAAGGACGGCCTTCACGCTTGAAGAAGCCACCCGGGATCTTGCCGGCGGCGTAGGTCTTTTCCTGGTAGTGAACCGACAGCGGGAAGAAGCCCTTGCCTGGATCAGCCTGTTTGGCGCCTACCACAGTCACCAGCACGGTGACGTCGTTGTCGACGGTAACCAGCACGGCGCCGGTTGCCTGACGGGCAATGCGGCCCGTTTCGAGAGTGACGGTCGATTGACCGAACTGGAAAGTCTTGATTACCGGGTTCACGGTTTCCTACCTTTTTCAGTGGCTCTTGGGGGAACTGGTTTCTTGCGAATTCTTGGGCAGAACGGGGAATCGGCCCCATTGACCGTCCAGATACAACACGAGGCTGGAAGCCTGGCACCAAGCGGAAAAACCGCTCAGCATTGCCAGGCTGCCAACCTCGGAGATACGCGTGGCGTGTCCAACGGCAGCGCTGCAAAACAGCCCTGTCGAAGCCTGCGACACGCCATGCACACCACTGACCAGGCCGCTATTAGCGACGCAGGCCCAGGCGACCGATCAGGGCGCTGTAACGAGTGGTGTCTTTGCCCTTCAGGTAGTCCAGCAGCTTGCGACGCTGGTTAACCATACGGATCAGACCACGACGGGAGTGGTGGTCTTTATCGTTGGCCTTGAAGTGGCCTTGCAGCTTGTTGATGTTGGCGGTCAGCAGAGCAACCTGCACTTCCGGGCTACCGGTATCGCCGGCGGCTTGCTGGTATTCGGCAACGATCTGAGCTTTTTCTTCAACGCTGAGGGCCATGTGGCTTCTCCTGATAACGGATCCCGCATGCGGGGTCCAATAGGCCAGGGACAAATCCCTGTATTAATAAAAAAGGTGTGACCGTGCCTACTGACAGCCACCCTTGGTGCCGCAGGGTTTGGCAATTGCCTGGCCCTGCGGTTTCGGTCATTCCGACCGAATCAGCCGACGCGGCGCAATGCGCCCGTCTTCGCTCACTTCACCGATACCGATGAAGCGTGCATTGTGATCCTGTACCCGGACCATGCCAAATTGTGGCGCGTCCGGCGCGCGTACCGCCTGCCCATGCAGCCAGTAGAACGCACTGTGTTCGGACAGGCACACCAACGGCCAGTCCTGCAGGCCGCTGTCCGAGGGCATCAGGAAGCGGTCGAGCGCTTCGTTGCCGCCTTCGGCGTGGGCCTGTTCGAGCTCCTCGAGGGTGACCGTCTGTGCCAGCGCGAAAGGCCCGGCCTGGGTCCTGCGCAGCTCGGCGACATAGGCGCCGCAGCCAAGGGCCTCGCCAATATCCTCCACCAGGGTCCGGATATAGGTGCCTTTGCTGCATCCTACGCTCAACCGTGCACGGGTGCCTTCGCACTCGAGCAACTCCAAGCGGCCAATAGTAACAGAACGCGCCTCGCGCTCCACTACCTCTCCTGCACGTGCCAGCTTGTACAGCGGCTGGCCGTCACGCTTGAGCGCCGAGTACATCGGCGGTATCTGGCTGATCTGGCCACGAAAACGTGGCAACAGGGCCTCGATGTCGGCGCGACCAACGGTCACCTCGCGGGTCTGCAACACCTCACCTTCGGCATCGCCGGTGTTGGTAGTCTGCCCCATCTGCATGACCGTTTCGTAGCCCTTGTCGGAATCGAGCAGGTACTGCGAAAACTTGGTCGCTTCGCCAAAGCACAGCGGCAGCACGCCGGTTGCCAGCGGGTCGAGGCTGCCTGTGTGGCCAGCCTTTTCCGCATTGAGCAGCCAGCGCACCTTTTGCAGGGCAGCGTTGGAGGTGAAGCCCAGCGGCTTGTCGAGCAGGATGATGCCGCTGACGTTGCGGCGGATACGTTTGACCTGGGCCACCGCTTACTCCTCGGCGTCCGGCTGGTCGGCATCCTTGTGCTGACGGTCTTCGGCGACCGCGCGCTCGATCAGTGCCGACAGGTGGGCACCACGGCTGACGCTCTCGTCGAAGTGGAAATGCAGTTGCGGCACGCTGCGCAGTTGCATCACTCGGCCCAGGTGCAGGCGCAGGAAGCTCGCGGCGCTAGTCAGGGCCTTGAGGGTCTGCGGTACGGCGTCGGCGCCGTCCTGGCCCATCACGGTGATGAACACTTTGGCGTGGCCAAGGTCGCGGCTGACGTCGACGGCAGTGATGGTCACCAGGCCGACACGCGGGTCTTTGACTTCACGGCGGATCAGCTCCGACAGCTCACGCTGCATCTGGTCGCCGATGCGTTGGGTACGGCTATATTCTTTTGCCATTCTTGCTACCTGTAACTTAAAGCGGCAAACGCCCGGTCAAGCTGAAGCCTGACCGGGCGCTACCTTCAGAGGCGCTGCCAGCCGCCCTGGGGCGGGGCCTGCACCACGCTCGCCCCTTACAGGGTACGAGCCACCTGGACTTTCTCGAAGACTTCGATCTTGTCGCCGACCTTGACGTCGTTGTAGCTCTTCACGCCAATACCGCACTCCATGCCGTTACGCACTTCGGAAGCGTCGTCCTTGAAGCGACGCAGCGACTCCAGCTCGCCTTCGAAGATCACAACGTCTTCGCGCAGTACGCGGATCGGACGGTTGCGGTACACGGTACCCTCGATGACCATACAGCCAGCGATGGCGCCGAACTTCGGCGAACGGAACACGTCACGCACTTCGGCGACACCCAGGATGTTCTCGCGAACATCGCTGCCGAGCATGCCGGTCAGGGCCTTCTTGACGTCTTCGATGATGTCGTAGATCACGTTGTAGTAACGCATATCCAGACCTTCCTGCTCGACGATCTTGCGCGCGCCGGCATCGGCACGCACGTTGAAGCCGAACAGTACTGCATTCGAAGCCAGCGCCAGGTTGGCGTCGCTTTCGGTGATACCACCGACGCCGCCACCGATCACGCGTACCTGAACTTCGTCGTTGCCCAGGCCCGACAGCGAACCCTGCAGTGCTTCCAGGGAACCACGCACGTCAGTCTTGAGGACGATGTTGAGGGTCTTCTTCTCTTCCTGACCCATGGTCTCGAAGATGTTTTCCAGCTTGCCTGCATGAGCACGGGCCAGCTTGACCTCGCGGTACTTGCCTTGACGGAACAGGGCAACTTCACGAGCCTTCTTCTCGTCGGCAACCACGGACAGCTCGTCACCGGCTTCCGGGGTACCGTCCAGGCCGAGGATTTCGACCGGGATCGACGGGCCGGCTTCCTTCACAGGCTTGCCGTTCTCGTCGAGCATGGCACGCACACGGCCATAGTTGGAACCGCACAGGACCATGTCGCCCTGACGCAGGGTACCGTCCTGAACCAGGATGGTCGCCACCGGGCCACGGCCCTTGTCCAGGCGCGATTCGACAACCACACCACGACCTGGAGCGGTCGGGGTTGCGGTCAGCTCAAGGATCTCGGCCTGCAGCAGGACAGCTTCGAGCAGCTCGTCAACGCCGGTACCCATCTTCGCCGAAACCTTGACGAACGGAGTATCACCACCCCAGTCCTCGGAAGTGACGCCTTCGACGGCCAGCTCGTTGCGGATGCGGTCGATGTCAGCACCCGGCTTGTCGATCTTGTTCACCGCGACCACCAGCGGAACGCCAGCTGCCTTGGCATGCTGAACGGCTTCGCGGGTTTGCGGCATCACACCATCGTCCGCCGCTACCACCAGGATGACGATGTCGGTGGCCTTGGCACCACGGGCACGCATTGCGGTGAACGCAGCGTGGCCTGGGGTATCGAGGAAGGTAACCATGCCGCGGTCGGTTTCCACGTGGTAGGCGCCGATGTGCTGAGTAATACCACCAGCTTCGCCAGCGGCAACCTTGGCACGACGGATGTAGTCGAGCAGCGAGGTCTTACCATGGTCAACGTGACCCATGACGGTAACGACCGGCGCACGCGATTCCACTTCACCTTCGAACTTCAGCGATTCGGCCAGGGAATCTTCCAGGGCAGTATCGCTGACCAGGGTCACTTTGTGGCCCAGTTCTTCGGCGACCAGCTGAGCGGTTTCCTGGTCGAGCACCTGGTTGATGGTGACCGGGGTACCCAGCTTGAACATGAACTTGACCACTTCAGCGGCCTTGACCGACATCTGCTGGGCCAGTTCCGAGACGGTGATGGTCTCACCGATGGTCACGTCACGAATGACTGGGCCGGTCGGGTTCTGGAAGCCGTGCTGGTTGCGCTTCTTCAGCTTGCTCTTGCCACCGCGGCCACGGCGTACGCCATCGCTCTCTTCATCGGTGGTGCGCGGCGCGGCACGTGGAGTCGGAGCCTTTTCCTTCTCCTTGACCTTGACCTTGATCGACACGCGCGGGGCCTCACCACGACGCTCGCCACCACGACGGTCTTCGTCACGGGTGCGGCCTTCGTTGCGACGGGCTTCGTCCTTCTTGCGCTCGGCAGCACGCGCTGCGGCGTCTTCGGACGCAGGGGCGTCTGCAACTACCGGGGCCGGGGCAGCGGCAGGCGCCGACTCCGGCTTGGCAGCGGGCGCAGGGGCTACAGCAGCGGTTTCGGCGGCCTGACGGCGAGCCTGCTCTTCGTTACGCTGGCGAACTTCGGCCTCGACCTTCTCGCGAGCGGCGTTTTCAGCCGCGCGGCGCTCTTCCAGCTCACGCTTCTGCTCAGCCTGGATTTCTTCCGGGCTGCGCTGCACGAATACTTTCTTCTTGCGTACTTCTACGCTGATGCTCTTGCTACCGGCGACACGCAGGGTGCTGGTGGTTTTGCGCTGCAAGGTAATCTTGCGCGGCTCTTCCGCCTTGCTCTTGTGGCTGCTCTTCAAATGAGTCAGCAGGGTCTGCTTCTCATTGTCGGTCACTACCTGACCGGCGTCGGTGTGCGGCAGACCTGCCTCACGCATCTGCTGCAGCAGGCGCTCTACCGGTGCCTCGACCTCTTGGGCCAGTTCTTTCACCGTGACTTGCGTCATGCACTTCTCTCCTCAGGCCGCGCCTAATTACTCGAACCAGTGGGCTCGGGCGGCCATGATCAACTTGCCGGCACGCTCTTCGTCGATGCCGTCGATGTCGAGCAGATCGTCTATCGACTGCTCGGCCAGGTCTTCGCGGTTAACCACGCCGCGCACCGCCAGTTCCGCCGCCAGGTCCTTGTCCATGCCCTCAAGGGAGAGCAGGTCGTCAGCCGGATGGGCGTCTGCCAGTTTTTCTTCGGTAGCGATGGCCTTGGTCAACAAACGGTCCTTGGCTCGAGCGCGGAGCTCGTTGACGATGTCCTCGTCAAAGCCATCGATGTTGAGCATTTCTTCCAACGGTACGTAGGCAATCTCTTCAAGGCTGGTGAAGCCTTCGTCGACCAGCACTTGGGCCAGCTCCTCGTCGACTTCCAGTTCATCGATGAAATTGCGCAGGATGTCACCGGTTTCGGCCTGCTGCTTGGCCTGGATGTCCTTCTCGGTCATCACGTTCAGGGTCCAGCCGGTCAGCTGACTGGCCAGGCGAACGTTCTGACCGCCACGACCAATGGCCTGGGCCAGGTTATCCTCGGCAACGGCGATGTCCATGGCATGGGCATCTTCATCAACGATGATCGCCGCGACTTCAGCCGGCGACATGGCGTTGATGACGAACTGCGCCGGGTTATCGTCCCACAGGACGATATCCACACGCTCACCACCCAACTCCCCGGATACGGCCTGGACGCGCGAACCACGCATGCCGATGCAGGCGCCTTGCGGGTCGATGCGTTTGTCCTTGGAGCGGACGGCGATCTTGGCTCGCGACCCCGGATCACGGGAGGCAGCCATGACTTCGATAAGGCCCTCGGCAATTTCCGGCACTTCGATGCGGAAAAGCTCGATCAGCATCTGTGGCGCGGTGCGCGACAGGATCAGCTGTGGGCCACGGTTCTCGGTGCGAATTTCCTTGAGCAGCGCACGCAGGCGCACGCCAACACGGAAGGTCTCGCGCGGAATGATGTCTTCGCGGGCCAGCAGGGCCTCGGCATTGTTGCCCAGGTCAACGATGACGTTGTCGCGGGTAACCTTTTTAACGGTACCGGAGATGATCTCGCCAACGCGCTCGCGGTAGGCATCGACCACCTGGGCACGCTCGGCCTCACGGACCTTCTGCACGATGACCTGCTTGGCGGTCTGGGCGGCGATACGACCGAACTCGATGGACTCGATCTTCTCTTCGATCACGTCACCGACCTTGGCATCAGGGTGGGTTTCGTGGATCTTGCTCAACCAGGTCTCGATCGCCGGATCATCAAGATCGGCTTCGTCGACCACAGTCCAACGACGGAAGGTCTCGTAGCTACCGGTGTGGCGGTTGATTTCCACACGCAGGTCGACTTCGTCTTCAAAACGTTTTTTGGTTGCAGTGGCCAGTGCCACTTCCAGCGCTTCGAAAATGACGCCGGGCGGTACACCTTTTTCGTTGGATACCGATTCAACAACCAGCAGTACTTCTTTGCTCATCGTACGCCTCGCCTTGCGCAAGCCATTGGGCCCGGATCGTCCGCCGGGCCCGGCACGTCTCAGTCAAAACTGGGAATAATATTGGCCTTGTCGATCGAGTCGATCGGCAACAGGAACTCTTGATTGTCCACCTGGACCACCACATCCTGCTCCTCCACACCGCGGAGAAGGCCCTGGAAGTTACGACGACCCTCGAAGGGTGAGCGCAGCTTGATCTTCACTTGTTCGCCGGCATGCGAGGCAAACTGTTCCAGAGTGAACAGTGGGCGATCCATGCCTGGAGAAGACACCTCGAGGGTGTATTCACTGCTGATCGGATCTTCCACATCGAGGATCGCGCTGGCCTGACGGCTGACCGCTTCGCAGTCGTCCACCAGAATACCGCCTTCCTTGTCGATGTAGATGCGCAGTACCGAATGCTTACCCTGGGAAACGTATTCGATCCCCCAGCACTGATAGCCCAGACCCTCGACAACCGGGGCCAACAAGGCCTGCAACTGTTCTAGCTTGCTCGACACCTGAACCCCCTCGTGCATGCTGTGCAAATAAAAAATGGGCGAAGCGCCCATCCCTGAAAGCGCCGTTGGACAACGACGCCGAAAACTGTTCGGTTAGCAAAAAGCCCCTGAAAAGGGGCTCCGCTGAAGCTGGTTGCGGGGGCTGGATTTGAACCAACGACCTTCGGGTTATGAGCCCGACGAGCTACCAAGCTGCTCCACCCCGCGACAAAGCTGGGGCGAAAGTATAAGACCGAACCCTCTTGAGGGTCAAATCCGAACCTTCACCTGCAAGAAAGCCCGCTAAAGCGGGCTCTCAAGCTTTAATTGGTACCGAGAAGGGGACTCGAACCCCTACACCCTATGGGCACAACCACCTCAAGGTTGCGTGTCTACCAATTCCACCACCTCGGCAATACTACTACTTGAAACCCGTTACTTCTGCTCTTGTGCCGGAGGAGGTACATCACCCGTATTAGGAGTGGTTTCGCTCTTCTGCTGCTGGAGCACCGGTACATCATCATTAACTGCCGGTTTCTGCGGCTCTTTCACTTCTAGCGCTGCTGGATCTGGAAGACCTGCTTGGCTAAGCTGGTGAGCTTGTTGCTTCGCGAAGTATCCTAACCCAAGTGCTGTCAAAAAGAAAGTGGCAGCGAGTATAGCAGTTAATTTACTTAGGAACGTTGCAGAGCCCTGGCTCCCGAACACGGTATTTGAAGCACCCGCGCCGAAAGATGCACCTGCTTCCGCACCCTTACCCTGTTGCAACAGAACCAGCACTACAAGCGACAGCGCTGCCAACAGATGAAAAACAACGACGACTGTTTCCAGCATTTGTTCAGTTTCCTGCGGCGCGACAAATTGCACCGAATTCGTCTGCGTTCAGGGAAGCCCCACCAATGAGCCCCCCATCGATATCCGGCATGCCGAACAGTTCGGCCGCATTGGCCGCCTTCACGCTGCCGCCGTAGAGCAACTGCACCTTCGCAGCCACTTCAGCATCTTCTGCCGCCAGCTGGCCGCGGATGGCTGCGTGCACATCCTGGGCCTGCTGTGGCGTGGCCGTAAGGCCGGTGCCGATGGCCCATACAGGCTCATAGGCAATTACTGCATTGGCAAAAGCCTTAACACCGAATGCTTCGATGATACTGCTTAGTTGACGCCCGACAACTTCGAGCGTTTTGCCAGCCTCGCGCTCTTCAAGGGTTTCCCCGATGCAAAGCACTGGCTTCAAACCTTTGGCCTGGGCCGCTGCAAACTTGCGATTGAGCACTTCGTCGGTTTCACCAATGATCTGGCGACGCTCCGAATGACCAATCAACACCAACTTGCAACCTGCTTCAACCAGCTGTTCCGGAGCAACTTCTCCGGTCAGCGCACCCTGTTCGGGTTGTACTGCAGAATTCTGTGCGCCGACAGTAATTCCCTTACCTGCCAGGCCATCGATCACTTGATTGATGAACAAGGCCGGTGGAAACACAGCGACTTCCACTCCGCTCGGCAAGGCCAGATTTCTCAAGCCTTCGGTCAGCTCAGCGACGCTAGCGCGGGTACCGTGCATCTTCCAGTTACCAGCTACCATAGGGCGACGCATGCTTTACCTCGTCGGTCAAAGTGGGCGCAGATAGTACCCAACCCTATCTGCGCTGGCAAGCGCCTTCAGGCACAAACTTCGCCGACCAGTTTGGCCAGCGCTTCTGCGTGCGCACGCACCTGGCTTTCGTCCTCGCCCTCGACCATTACCCGCACCAACGGTTCGGTACCGGACTTGCGCAGCAGCACGCGGCCGCGACCAGCCAACGCCTCGGTCACCTTGGCACTGGCTTCCTTGACCGACGGGTGCTCCAGCGGGTCGACCTTGCTGGCACCGTAGCGCACGTTGATCAGCACCTGCGGGCACTTGCGCAGGGCCTGACGGGCCTGGGCCAGGGTTTCGCCACGGCGCTTGAGCGCCATCAGCACCTGCAGCGCAGCGATGATCGCGTCACCCGTGGTGGTGTGGTTGCAGCACACGACATGACCGGAGTTTTCACCACCGACCAGCCACTCACGCTCCAGCAGCTCGGCCATGACATAACGGTCGCCGACCTTGGCCCGCACGAACGGGATATCCAGGTCCTTCAGCGCAAGCTCCAGGCCCAGGTTGCTCATCAGCGTGCCCACTACACCACCCTGCAGCTTGCCACGGTCCTGCAGGTCGCGTGCGATGATGAACAGCAGCTCGTCACCATCGACGATGGCACCGGTATGGTCGACCATCAGCACACGGTCGCCGTCACCGTCGAAAGCGATGCCCAGGTCGGCATGGCCCACCAGTACGGCGGCCTGCAGCGATTCGATATGGGTCGAGCCGCAGCCTTCATTGATGTTCAGGCCGTCGGGCTGAGCGTGCAGCACGGTCACTTCGGCACCCAACTCGCGGAACACACTTGGCGCAACCTTGTAGGTGGCACCATGGGCGCAATCGACAACCAGCTTGAGGCCGTCGAAGCTGGTGCTGGTCGGCACGCTGCTCTTACAGAACTCGATGTAGCGGCCAGCGGCATCGTTAATGCGAGAAACCTTGCCCAGCTTGCTCGACTCGACAACGGTCATCGGCTGGTCGAGCAACTCCTCGATCATCAGCTCGACTTCGTCCGGCAGCTTGGTCCCCTGACCCGAGAAGAACTTGATGCCGTTGTCATCGTGCGGGTTGTGCGAGGCACTGATGACGATGCCAGCTTCGGCGTGGAAGGTACGGGTCAGATAGGCGATAGCCGGCGTCGGCATCGGCCCTAGCAGCATCACATCGGCACCCGCCGCGGACAGGCCGGCTTCGAGTGCGGACTCGAACATGTACCCGGAAATGCGCGTGTCCTTGCCCACCAGCACCCGGCAGTGGCCTTGCTTGCGGAAGGCCATGCCGGCCGCCCAGCCAAGCTTCAGCATGAAGTCAGGCGTGATCGGGTATTCGCCGACGCGGCCACGAATGCCGTCGGTACCAAAGTATTTTCTGCTCATAGGGACTCCAATGTTCTTATTCGGCGTTTTGCACCGCAGCGATCATGCGCACCACATCAACGGTTTCGGCCACGTCATGGACACGAAGGATGCTCGCCCCCTTGGTCATGGCCAACGCCGCCAGCGCAAGGCTGCCGTACAAACGCTCGCCGACCGGACGTTCCAGCGTCAGGCCGATCATGCTCTTTCGTGAAACACCCACCAACAGCGGGCGCCCCAGGCGATAGAGCGCTTCCATGTGCTTGAACAGGCTCAGGTTGTGCGCCAGCGTCTTGGCGAAACCGAAGCCCGGATCAAGGATGATTCTGTTCGCGTCGATGCCCGCCGCAGCGCAGGCGGTCATACGCTGTTCAAGATAACGCGTAACGTCGGCGGTCACATCTTCGTAATGTGGATCGTCCTGCATGTTACCCGGCTCGCCACGCATGTGCATGAGGCACACCGGCAAGCCGGTATCCGCGACGGCGTCCAGAGCACCATCGCGCTCCAGGGCACGCACGTCGTTGATCAGCCCGGCACCTAGGCGGGCCGATTCACGCATGACCGCCGGCGTGGAGGTATCGACCGAGATAACCACGTCGAGGCGGCTGTTGATCGCCTCGACCATGGGTGCTACCCGCTCCAGCTCCTCGGTCACCGATACCGCGCGCGCACCCGGCCGCGTGGACTCGCCGCCGATGTCGATCAGCGTGGCACCTGCGGCAACCATCGCCTCGGCATGACGCAACGCCTCGTCGCGCTGGTTGAAACGCCCACCATCGGAGAAGGAATCAGGGGTGATATTGAGAATACCCATGACATGGGTACGCGACAAATCAAGAACCCGGTTGCCGCAAGGCAACCGGGTCGGGTACTGCACTGAGCTCATAGATGGCCTTAGTGTTGAGCCGCTGGACCGCCGATCGGCGATTCTGGGCGATCACCTTGGGCGGCAGGCTTGCCCGAAGCGGAGTCATCATCCCAGTCGCGCGGTTCGCGAGGAGTACGGCCGGCCATGATATCGTCAATCTGCTCGGCGTCGATGGTCTCGTACTTCATCAGCGCTTCGGCCATGGCATCGAGCTTGTCGCGGTTGTCGGTGAGCAGCTGCTTGGCCGTGGCGTAGCACTGGTCGATGATGCTGCGCACTTCCGAGTCGATCAGCTTGGCGGTTTCGCCGGAAACGCTGGCGTGCTGGCTGGCAGCACTGCGGCCCAGGAACACCTCGCCTTCTTCCTCGGCATACATCAGCGGGCCGAGTTTTTCGGAAAGACCCCACTTGGTCACCATGTTACGGGCAATCTGGCTGGCACGCATGATGTCGTTGGACGCGCCGGTAGTGACGCCGTCGAAGCCCAAGGTCATTTCCTCGGCAATACGGCCACCGTACAGCGAGCAAATCTGGCTGATCAGTGCGCGCTTGGACAGGCTGTAGCGATCTTCTTCCGGCAGGAACATGGTCACGCCCAGGGCACGACCGCGCGGAATGATCGAAACCTTGTAGACCGGATCGTGTTCAGGCACCAGGCGACCGACAATAGCGTGGCCAGCCTCGTGGTAGGCGGTGTTCTGCTTTTCTTTCTCGGACATGACCATGGTCTTGCGCTCTGCGCCCATCATGATCTTGTCCTTGGCCAGTTCGAACTCTTTCATTTCGACCAGGCGTTTGTTGGCGCGCGCGGCAAACAGCGAAGCCTCGTTGACCAGGTTGGCCAGGTCTGCACCGGAGAAGCCGGGGGTACCACGGGCGATGACCGCCGGATTGACGTTCTCGCCGACCGGCACCTTGCGCATGTGCACCTTGAGGATCTGCTCGCGACCACGAATGTCCGGCAGGCCGACCACCACCTGGCGGTCGAAGCGGCCGGGGCGCAGCAGCGCCGGGTCGAGCACGTCCGGGCGGTTGGTAGCGGCGATGACGATGATGCCATCGTTCATCTCGAAACCGTCCATCTCCACCAGCAACTGGTTGAGGGTTTGCTCACGCTCATCGTGACCGCCGCCCATGCCGGCGCCACGATGGCGACCAACGGCGTCGATCTCGTCGATGAAGATGATGCACGGGGCGTGCTTCTTGGCCTGTTCGAACATGTCGCGCACACGGCTGGCACCGACACCGACAAACATTTCCACGAAGTCCGAACCGGAAATGGTGAAGAACGGCACCTTCGCCTCGCCGGCGATGGCCTTGGCCAGCAGGGTCTTACCGGTACCGGGCGGGCCGACCATCAGCACGCCACGCGGAATACGACCACCCAGGCGCTGGAACTTGCCCGGGTCGCGCAGGAACTCGACCAGCTCGCCGACCTCTTCCTTGGCTTCGTCGCAGCCTGCAACGTCGGCCAGGGTGGTCTTGACCTGGTCTTCGGACAGCAGGCGCGCCTTGCTCTTGCCGAAGCTCATCGGCCCGCCCTTGCCGCCCGCACCGCCCTGCATCTGGCGCATGAAGAACATGAACACGGCAATGATCACCAGGATCGGGAAACTGGCCACCAGCAGCTGGGTCCAGATGCTCTGCTGCTCAGGCTGCTTGCCTTCGATGATGACGTGGTTGTCGACCAGGTCGCCGATCAGGCCGTTGTCGGTAATGGCCGGGCGCACGGTCTTGAAGTTGTCGCCGTCGGCGCGCTTGCCGGTAATGATGTAGCCGTCGACGGTCACACGCTCGACCTTGCCATCCTTGACCTGCTGGATGAAGTCGGAATAGTTGAGGGTCTGCGGCTCGTTAGGGCTGGAGAAGTTGTTCATCACCGTCACCAGGACAGCTGCGATGATCAACCACAGGATCAGATTCTTTGCCATGTCGTTCAATTCGCTACCCTCTGAGGTCGGCGCACGACGCAGCCGTTCCTCGCATGATATTCATCGCCCTAACTTACTACATTACCTACGCAGCCGCAGGCACCGTCTGTAACCCTTTGTGAAAGCTAGACTACACGAAGTTCGGACGATCCTGACGCAGCGGCCGATTGGAAATAACTATCGGCCACCCCGCTTCACGCCTTTCATGCCCCTTTGAACCCCCTGCCCAGCAGGTACTGCTCGCGGGAACGGTCACGTGACGACGACGGTTTGCGCATCTGTACCTTGTCGAACTTGCTGCGCACGTCCTTGAGGTACACGTCAAAACCTTCGCCCTGGAAAATCTTGATCAGGAAGTCGCCGCCGGGCTTTAGCACGCGGGTTGCCAGATCGAGGGCCAGCTCGCAAAGGAACATGGCCCGCGGCATGTCCACCGCAGGCGTACCACTCATATTGGGGGCCATGTCGGAAATCACAAGGTCTACGTGCGAATCGCCGACGGCATCGAGAATGCGCTGCAGCACTTCATCATCGGTGAAATCGCCCTGGATGAAGGTCACATCGGGAATCGAGTCCATCTCCAGGATGTCGGACGCGATCAAGCGGCCCTGGCCACCAATCAGACGACTGGTCACCTGCGACCAGCCACCAGGAGCGGCGCCGAGGTCGATCACGCTCATGCCTGGGCGGATCAGCCGGTCCTTTTCCTGGATCTCCAGCAGTTTGTAGCTCGCACGCGAGCGGTAGCCATCCTTTTGCGCTTGTTTCACAAAAGGATCGTTGAAATGCTCTCGCAGCCAGTTGGCGCTGCTTTTGGAACGTTGTACCACGGGGCACCTCGATGATATGCGTCGTGATTGACTGGGCGGAGCCGGTGGCCCTCGGGTAAAATGCCGGTCAATTTTACAGAATCAGACGGAAAGGGTCAGATTATGCCGCTCAATAACGAGCAGAAGAAGCAATACAAGTCCATTGGTCATGACCTGAAGCCGGTCCTGATCGTTGCTGGCAACGGTTTGAATGAGGGCGTCATCGCCGAACTGGAGCGCGCCCTGGTCGACCATGAACTGATCAAGGTCGAGATTCGCTCGGAAGACCGCGAAGAGCGTGCCGAGACCATTGCCGAACTGTGCAAGGCCGGCCGTGCCGAACTGGTGCAGACCATCGGCAAGAAAGCCCTGATCTACCGCAAGAACCCACAGCCGAACAAGCAGCTGTCCAACATCCACCGTTACAAGTAACGGCTGGGTGCCCGGACCGACGGGCTACCTGTAGGAGCGGCCTTGTGTCGCGATGGGCTGCGAAGCAGCCCCCGGATATCAGCTTTTGCGCAGATACTGCAGGGGGCTGCTTCGCAGCCCATCGCGACACAAGGCCGCTCCTACAAGGACCGTGACAGCCTAGGCTAGCGGCGCGCCTTGACCGGGACCGGCTGGGCCACCAGCACGATGCCGGAAAAGCCCAACACCAGGAAACAGAGCAACTGCCAGCGCTCGCCCACGGAAATACCGTAGCGCAAGGTGTAATACCCCACGCAGGCACCGAACCCGAGCAACAGCATCTGGCCACGGAACTGCCGCCACCAGGCCGCCAGGCCATCCACCCTCGCCAGCACTGCCAGCTGAGTCAACAAGCCAAGCAACGCCACGCCGATCAGCCAACGGTCGATCTGCCCGGCGATATCCTGCACAAGCAGCGGCGCCAGGCCACTGACCTTGAGCGCAGGCACCAGCCCAACGTGAAACACCCACAAGCCTCCGACCCAGAAAACCTGGGCCAGCTGCCAGAGGATCCCTTCGAGGGATGGCGCCCGCAGGTGCCGGTCAGATGTGCTTGACTTCGACAATCTCGTACTCGACCGTGCCGTTTGGCGTCTTGACGACGACGGTATCACCTTCTTCCTTGCCGATGATGGCACGAGCGATCGGCGCGCTGTTGGACAGCTTGCCCTTTTTCACGTCGGCCTCGTCCTCGCCAACGATCTGGTAGGTCACCTGTTCACCGGTCTCGGTGTTTTCCAGGTCCACAGTGGTGCCGAAGATGACCTTGCCGGTATGGGCAATGGTGGTCACGTCGATCACCACCGAGTTCTGCAGGCGGCCTTCGATATCACGGATACGCGCCTCGACCATGCCCTGCTCCTCACGGGCAGCATGGTATTCGGCGTTTTCCTTGAGGTCGCCCAGTTCGCGCGCTTCGCCGATGGCCTGGCTCAGGCGCGGGCGCTCGGTCTTGCTCAGGAACAGGTGCTCCTCTTCCAGGGCGCGAGCGCCCTGGACGGTCATCGGGTACTTGGTAATGCTCATGCTTTCAGTCCTGCATGCAAATCCTGCAGGCGACGAACGGTCTTTTCCGGACCAAATTTCAGCGCCTCGCAGATGGCTTCACCGGCCGCAATGGTGGTGGTGCAGTAAATCTTGTGCTGCAGCGCATTGCGACGAATCGAGTAGGAATCGGCGATCGACTGGCGGCCTTCGGTGGTATTGATGATCAGCGACACTTCGTCGTTCTTGATCATGTCGACCACGTGCGGGCGACCTTCGGTCACCTTGTTCACACGGCGCACTTTCAGGCCAGCCGCTTCGATAACCTTGGCGGTGCCGGCAGTTGCAACCACTTCGAAGCCCAGGGCGATCAGGTCGCGGGCCACGCCAGCCACTTGCGGCTTGTCGTCGTCACGCACGCTGATGAACGCGGTACCGCCGGTCGGCAGCACTTCGCTGGCCCCCATCTGGGCCTTGGCGAAGGCTTCACCGAAGCTGTCACCGACACCCATGACTTCACCGGTCGATTTCATCTCAGGGCCGAGGATCGGGTCAACCCCCGGGAACTTGGCGAACGGGAAGACGGCTTCCTTGACGCTGTAGAAGTTCGGGATGATTTCCTGGGTGAAGCCCAGCTCTTTCAGGGTTTTGCCAGCCATGACGCGGGCCGCGATCATCGCCAGGGAGGTGCCGATGCACTTGGACACGAACGGCACGGTACGCGAGGCACGCGGGTTGACTTCGATCACGTAGATCTTGTCGCCCTGCAGGGCCAGCTGCACGTTCATCAGGCCGACCACGCCCAGCTCCAGGGCCATTTTCTTGACCTGTACGCGGACTTCGTCCTGCACTTCCTTGCTCAGCGAGTAAGGAGGCAGCGAGCACGCCGAGTCACCGGAGTGAACGCCGGCCTGTTCGATGTGCTGCATGATCGCGCCAATCACTACATCAGTGCCGTCGCACACCGCATCCACATCCATCTCGATGGCGCAGTTGAGGAAGTGGTCGAGCAGTACCGGGCTGTCGTTGGACACCTGCACGGCTTCACGCAAGTAACGCTTGAGCTCGTCCAGTTCGTAGACGATTTCCATGGCGCGGCCGCCCAGTACGTAGGACGGGCGCACTACCAGCGGGTAGCCGATGCCGCCAGCAGCGCTGATGGCTTCTTCTTCGCTGCGCACGGTAGCGTTTGGCGGCTGCAGCAGGTTCAGGCGCTGAACCATCTGCTGGAAGCGCTCACGGTCTTCGGCGCGGTCGATGGCGTCCGGGCTGGTACCGATGATCGGTACGCCGGCTTCTTCCAGGGCGCGGGCCAGTTTCAGCGGAGTCTGGCCGCCGTAGTGGACGATCACGCCTTTTGGCTTCTCGACGCGGCACACTTCCAGCACGTCTTCCAGGGTCAGCGGCTCGAAGTACAGGCGGTCGGAGGTGTCGTAGTCGGTGGAGACGGTTTCCGGGTTGCAGTTGACCATGATGGTCTCGTAACCGTCTTCACGCAGCGCCAGTGCGGCGTGTACGCAGCAATAGTCGAACTCGATACCCTGGCCGATACGGTTAGGGCCGCCACCCAGGATCATGATCTTGTCGCGGGTCGACGGGTTGGCCTCGCACTCTTCCTCGTAGGTGGAGTACAGGTAGGCGGTGTCGGTGGCGAACTCGGCTGCGCAGGTGTCGACGCGCTTGTACACCGGGAACACTTCCAGCTTGTGGCGGTGGCGGCGCAGGTTCTTGTCGGTGATACCCAGCAGCTTGGCTAGGCGCTGGTCAGAGAAGCCCTTGCGCTTGAGGCGCAGCATGTAGTCCTTGTCGATCGACGACAGGGCCAGGGTCTTGACCTTCTCTTCCTCTTTGATCAGGTCTTCCATCTGCACCAGGAACCACATGTCGATGCCGGTCAGGTCGAAGATCTGCTCGCAGGTCATGCCGGCGCGCATGGCGTCAGCCACGTACCAGATACGCTCGGCGCCCGGTACGGTCAGCTCGCGCTTGAGGATGCTGTTAGCTTCAGGGCTGGCCAGGTCGACTTTCGGGTCGAGGCCACAGGCGCCGACTTCCAGGCCGCGCAGGGCTTTCTGCAGCGACTCCTGGAAGGTACGGCCGATGGCCATGACTTCACCCACGGATTTCATCTGGGTGGTCAGGCGGGCGTCGGCTTTCGGGAATTTCTCGAAGGCGAAGCGTGGCAGCTTGGTGACGACGTAGTCGATCGAGGGCTCGAAGGACGCCGGGGTGCGGCCGCCAGTGATGTCGTTCTGCAGCTCGTCGAGGGTGTAGCCGACAGCCAGCTTGGCAGCGATCTTGGCGATCGGGAAGCCGGTGGCCTTGGAGGCCAGCGCCGAGGAACGCGAAACACGCGGGTTCATCTCGATCACGACCATGCGGCCAGTGTTCGGGCAGATACCGAACTGCACGTTGGAACCGCCGGTTTCCACACCAATTTCACGCAGCACCGCCAGCGAGGCGTTGCGCATGATCTGGTATTCCTTGTCGGTCAGGGTCTGTGCCGGGGCAACGGTGATCGAGTCACCGGTGTGAACACCCATCGGGTCGAAGTTCTCGATCGAGCAGACGATGATGCAGTTGTCCTTCTTGTCGCGGACCACCTCCATCTCGTATTCCTTCCAGCCGATCAGCGATTCGTCGATCAGCAGCTCCTTGGTCGGCGACAAGTCCAGACCACGGGCGCAGATTTCTTCGAACTCTTCACGGTTGTAGGCGATGCCACCACCGGTGCCGCCCATGGTGAACGACGGACGGATGATGCACGGGAAGCCCAGGCGCTCGAGGACGGCGTTGGCTTCTTCCATGCTATGGGCGATACCGGAACGCGGGCACTCCAGGCCGATGTCCTTCATCGCCTTGTCGAAGCGCGAGCGGTCTTCGGCCTTGTCGATGGTGTCGGCGTTTGCACCGATCATTTCCACGCCGAACTTTTCCAGAACGCCATGGCGCTCCAGGTCCAGGGCGCAGTTCAGTGCGGTCTGGCCACCCATGGTCGGCAGCAGCGCGTCCGGGCGCTCCTTCTCGATGATCTTGGCCACCGACTGCCACTTGATCGGCTCGATGTAGGTGGCGTCGGCCATGGCCGGGTCGGTCATGATGGTGGCTGGGTTGGAGTTCACCAGGATGACGCGGAAACCTTCCTCGCGCAGGGCTTTGCAGGCCTGGGCGCCGGAGTAGTCGAATTCGCAGGCCTGGCCGATCACGATCGGGCCAGCGCCGAGAATCAGGATGCTTTTGATGTCTGTACGTTTTGGCATGGTTGTCACTCAAATCCGGGGTCAGTCGGCAAGCCGCTTTGAACAATCTGGGTCAGGCGCTTCCGGGCGCGGCGCAAGCCGGCCCGGGGCCTTGAAGCAGGATGCTCAGCGGCGCTTGGCCATGGCATCGATGAAACGATCGAACAGTGGCGCGACGTCGGTCGGGCCTGGGCTCGCTTCAGGGTGGCCCTGGAAGCTGAACGCGCTCTTGTCGGTACGCTCGATACCCTGCAGGGTGCCGTCAAACAGCGACTTGTGGATCGCGCGAACGTTGCCCGGCAGGGTGGCCTCGTCAACGGCAAAGCCGTGGTTCTGGCTGGTGATCATGACCACACCGGTGTCCAGATCCTGGACCGGGTGGTTGGCACCGTGGTGGCCGTGACCCATTTTCACGGTCTTGGCGCCAGAAGCCAGGGCCAGCAGCTGGTGGCCGAGGCAGATGCCGAATACCGGGATCTCGGTCTCGAGGATGTCCTTGATCGCCTGGATGGCGTAGTCGCACGGCTCGGGGTCACCAGGGCCGTTGGACAGGAACACGCCGTCAGGATTGAGCGCCAGCACTTCGCTGGCCGGGGTCTGGGCCGGCACCACGGTCACGCGGCAGCCACGGGCAACCAACATGCGCAGGATGTTCAGCTTGACGCCGTAGTCGAAGGCGACCACGTGGTATGGCAGGTCAGCGGCTTCGATGGTCGGGTGGCTGTCGGTCTTCAGTTCCCACACGCTGGAGCGCCACTCGTAGCGTTCCTTGGTGGAAACGACCTTGGCCAGGTCCATGCCCTTCAGACCCGGGAAGGCGCGGGCAGCGGCGATGGCGGCCTCTTCGCTGATGTTGTCACCGGCGAGGATGCAACCGTTCTGAGCGCCTTTTTCACGCAGGATCCGGGTCAGGCGACGGGTGTCGATGCCGGCGATGGCGACGACGTTGTTGGCCTTGAGGTACTCAGGCAGCGACTGGGTGTTACGCCAGTTGCTGGCCAGCAGCGGCAGGTCGCGGATGACCAGGCCCGCGGACCAGACACGGTTCGACTCGGCGTCTTCCGGCGTGGTGCCGGTGTTGCCGATGTGCGGGTAGGTCAGGGTAACGATTTGCTGCGCGTAGGAAGGGTCTGTAAGGATTTCCTGGTAGCCGGTCATAGCGGTGTTGAATACCACCTCACCAACGGTTTGACCGTCGGCACCGATAGCTTCACCGCGGAAAATACTGCCGTCGGCAAGGGCGAGTATGGCTGGCTTTGTCAAGAAGACCTCCCGTAAATCAAGCATGAAAGGGCGATCGCAGGTTGCAAAAAAGCGGAGTGACGTATGGACACGTCACCCCGCTTTCATGTGCTGAATTCAATTCGCTGCGCGCTTTTAGTGGACACACTAAAGCTGTAGCTTACAGAAAAGTGCGTTTTCGGTCTACCGCAGATGTGCCTCTAAAACACATCAATGCGACAGGCTGACATCTGTGGCTGCTTCTTCGCGGGTAAACCCGCTTCCACAGGGATCGCGCCAGGCCTGAGGGCAACGCTGCACCTGTGGGAGCGGGCTTACCCGCGAGAAGCCAGCACCGCCCTATCTGCTTAACGCAGCTCGAGCACATCCTGCATGTCATACAGGCCAGGCTCGCGCCCGTCCAGCCACAGCGCCGCTCGCACGGCACCCTTGGCAAAGGTCATGCGGCTGGAGGCCTTATGGGTGATCTCCACGCGCTCGCCTTCGGCGGCGAACAGCACGGTGTGATCACCCACCACATCACCGGCGCGCACGGTGGCGAAGCCGATGGTCTGACGCTCACGTGCACCGGTCTGCCCTTCACGGCCATACACGGCCACTTCCTGCAGATTACGACCCAGCGCCTGGGCAACCACTTCACCCATACGCAGCGCAGTGCCCGACGGCGCATCGACCTTGTGCCGGTGGTGCGCCTCGATAATTTCAATATCCACATCGTCACCCAGCACACGCGCCGCGGTATCCAGCAGCTTCAGGCACAGGTTGACGCCAACACTGAAGTTGGCGGCGAAGACAATCGGGATCTCCTTGCCGGCTTCGACCAGTTGCTGCTTCTCTTCCGGAGTGAAGCCAGTGGTGCCGATGACCATGGCCTTGCCCGCCTTGCGGCAGAACGCCAGGTTCTTCAGGGTCACCGAAGGGTGGGTGAAGTCGATCAGCACGTCGAACTCGTCAACTACCTTGGCCAGGTCGTCGGAAATCGGCACACCGATACGCCCCAAGGCCGCCAGCTCACCGGCATCAGCCCCCACCAGCGTGCTGTCCGGGCGATGGATCGCCGCCGTCAGGCCCGCCTGGGGGGCCTGTTGCTGCACGGCCTCGACGAGGGTCTTGCCCATCCGCCCTGCCGCGCCCATCACTGCAATACGTCGCATAGCCAATTCCTTGTCAGAGATCGCCGAAGAAGCGCTTCACACCATCGAACCAGCCACTGGCCTTGGGCGAGTGGGAGCTATCGCCTTCAAGCGAATCTCGCAGCTCTTCGAGCAGTTCACGCTGGCGGCGGCTGAGGTTGACAGGGGTTTCTACCGCCACGCGGCACAGCAGGTCACCAGCACCACCACCGCGCACCGGGGCAACCCCCTTGCCGCGCAGGCGGAACTGCTTGCCAGTCTGGGTACCTTCCGGGATCTTCAGCTTCACCCGACCGTCGAGGGTCGGCACTTCCAGCTCGCCACCCAGGGCGGCATCGGTATAGCTGATCGGCACTTCGCAGTACAGGTGCTTGCCATCACGCTGGAAGATCTCGTGCTCACGCACGCTGATCACCACAAACAGGTCGCCAGTCGGGCCACCATGGGTACCGGCCTCGCCCTCGCCCGACAGGCGGATGCGGTCGCCGGTATCGACACCCGCCGGCACCTTGACCGACAGCGTCTTGTATTCCTCGACACGGCCTTCGCCGTGGCAGGAGGTGCAGGGATCGGTAATGATCTTGCCCTGGCCATGGCAGCGCGGGCAGGTTTGCTGCACCGAGAAGAAGCCCTGCTGCATGCGCACCTGGCCGATACCACCACAAGTCGGGCAGGTGGACGGGGTCGACCCCTTCTTGGCACCAGAGCCATCGCAAGGCTGGCAGTTGACCAGGGTGGGCACACGGATGCTGACCGTAGTGCCACGCACCGCCTCTTCCAGGTTCAGCTCTAGGGTGTAGCGCAGGTCGCTACCACGCTGGGCGCCGCCACGCGAGCCGCCGCGAGCGCCACCGAAGAAGTCGCTGAACACATCGCCGAAGATGTCGGAGAAGTTGGCACCGCCGAAACCGGCACCACCGCCACCCATGCTCGGGTCCACACCCGCATGACCGTACTGATCGAACGCAGCACGCTTGCTGGCGTCAGACAGCACTTCGTAGGCCTCGTTGGCCTCCTTGAACTTGTCTTCCGACTCTTTGTCGCCTGGGTTGCGGTCCGGGTGGTACTTCATCGCCAGGCGACGGTAAGCCTTCTTGAGGTCTGATTCGCTGGCGCCGCGCTCGACACCCAGTACCTCATAATAATCACGCTTGGACATAGGTCATTTGCACCTTGTTGGGCGTCTGGCATCTGCGCCGCGCCATCAGCATCTGCCTTTCGCCCACAAGGCCCCTGACAGATGCTGTAAAAATTCTCGAATTCCAGATACGCCAACGCGGGAGCAAGCCCCCGCGCGGTGACATCCTACCAGCTCACCGCCAAACGGCGGTGAACCGGCCGACAACATGCAGGGATTACTGCTTGTTGTTGTCTTTCACTTCTTCAAACTCGGCGTCAACCACGTCATCGTGCTTGGCTTCCGGCTCGGCCTGCTGCGCGCCGCCCTGAGGCTGTTCGGCCGACTGCTCGGCGTACATCTTCTGGGCAACCGGTGCCGAGACCTTGGACAGTTCTTCGACCTTGGCATCGATGGCGGCCTTGTCGTCGCCTTTGACAGCAGCTTCCAGGGCAACAACAGCAGCCTCGATGGCGGTTTTCTCTTCAGCGGTAACCTTGTCACCAGCGTCAGCGACCATCTTGCGGGTCGAGTGCACCAGCGCGTCACCCTGGTTACGGGCAGCGGCCAGCTCTTCGAACTTGCGGTCTTCCTCGGCGTTGGCCTCGGCGTCACGCACCATGCGCTCGATTTCTTCGTCCGACAGGCCGGAGTTGGCCTTGATCACGATCGACTGCGACTTGCCGGTGGCCTTATCTTTGGCGCTGACGTGCAGGATGCCGTTGGCATCGATGTCGAAGGTTACTTCGATCTGAGGCACGCCACGCGGAGCCGGCGGAATGTCAGCCAGGTCGAACTTGCCCAGCGACTTGTTCTGTGCAGCCTGCTTGCGCTCACCCTGCAGCACGTGAATGGTCACGGCGCCCTGGTTGTCGTCGGCAGTCGAGAACACCTGCGACTTCTTGGTCGGAATGGTGGTGTTCTTCTCGATCAGCGAAGTCATCACGCCACCCATGGTTTCGATACCCAGGGTCAGCGGGCTGACGTCCAGCAGCAGTACGTCTTTCACGTCACCGGCCAGCACGGCACCCTGGATGGCAGCACCCATGGCCACGGCTTCGTCTGGGTTGACGTCCTTGCGCGCTTCCTTGCCGAAGAAGTCGGCAACGGCTTTCTGTACCAGTGGCATACGGGTCTGGCCACCGACCAGGATCACATCGTCGATCTTGCTGGCATCGATGCCGGCGTCTTTCAGAGCGATGCGGCAAGGCTCGATGGTACGGGTGACCAGGTCTTCGACCAGCGACTCCAGCTTGGCGCGGGAGATTTTCACGTTCAGGTGCTTCGGACCGGTAGCGTCTGCAGTGATGTACGGCAGGTTGACGTCGGTCGACTGAGCGGAGGACAGCTCGATCTTGGCCTTTTCAGCGGCTTCTTTCAGACGCTGCAGCGCCAGCGGATCGTTCTTCAGGTCCATGCCGGACTCTTTCTTGAACTCGTCGACGAGGTAGTCGATCAGGCGCATGTCGAAGTCTTCGCCACCCAGGAAGGTGTCGCCGTTGGTGGCCAGTACTTCGAACTGGTGCTCACCGTCGACTTCGGCGATTTCGATGACCGAAACGTCGAAGGTACCACCACCCAGGTCATAAACGATGACGGTGTGGTCGCCCTTGGCCTTGTCCATGCCGTAAGCCAGTGCAGCGGCAGTCGGCTCGTTGATGATACGTTTTACGTCCAGGCCAGCGATACGACCGGCATCTTTGGTGGCCTGACGCTGGCTGTCGTTGAAGTAGGCCGGAACGGTGATGACAGCTTCGGTAACTGGCTCGCCGAGGTAATCTTCGGCGGTTTTCTTCATTTTCTTCAGGACTTCAGCACTGATTTGCGGCGGAGCCATGTCCTTGCCGCTGGCCTGCACCCAGGCGTCGCCGTTGCTGGCCTTGACGATCTTGTAAGGCACCAGCTTGATGTCTTTTTGCACCACGTCTTCTTCGAAGCGGCGGCCGATCAGGCGCTTCACTGCGAACAGAGTGTTGTGCGGATTGGTGACCGCCTGACGCTTGGCCGACTGCCCTACCAGGATTTCGCCGTCGTTGGCGTAGGCCACGATCGACGGGGTGGTACGCGCACCTTCGGCGTTCTCGATGACTTTGACGTTACCGTTTTCCAGCACAGAGACGCACGAGTTGGTGGTCCCCAGGTCGATACCGATGATTTTACCCATGTTAACTCTCCCGAAACTTGAATTTGGTAGCAGCGACTACTTTGGCCAACTGCGGTAATACTTGAAGGCTTGACACCTAGATGGGGATGCCCCGAAGGATTTCAAGCCTTTTCATTGATCGAAGGTTGCGCGGCGCTCGGCGCCTTGCTGACCACCACCATGGCGGGGCGCAGCAGGCGGCCGTTGAGCAGGTAACCCTTCTGGAACACGTTCAGCACGCTGTTCGGCTCTACCTCGCTGTTTTCCTGCATGGCCATTGCCTGGTGGTGCTCAGGGTTGAAAGGCTGGCCGTGCGGATCGACAGCTTCAAGGTTGTAGCGCTTGAGGGTGTCCTGGAACATCTTCAGGGTCAGTTCGACGCCCTCGCGGATCTGCTTGACGTGCTCATCGTCGGCACTGGAGTGCGCCAGGGCCAGCTCCAGGCTGTCGATCACCGGCAGCAGGTCGCTGGAGAACTTCTCCAGGGCGAACTTGTGGGCCTTCTCGACATCCTGTTCTGCGCGGCGACGAATATTCTGCACATCGGCAACGGCGCGCAGCGCCTGATCCTTGGCCGCGGCCAGCTGCTCCTCGAGTTCAAGGACGCGGGCGTCGGCAGCGTTACCTGCACCGGTCTCTTCGACGTTAAGGTCTTTCTCGTTCAGCTGTTCGTCAGCCATGGGGTCTCTCCTGCGCAATTTTGTGGACTGCGAGCCTGGCTCGCCTTGGATGTCGGCTATATGGGGCCGGAAAAACCAGCTTCAAGGGGCAAGGTGGTTTTCCCGGCCGCAACAGAATCTGCCAAGGGGCATTGGCAGCCCTGAAAAAAGTACTGTATAAATAACCAGACCTGACTTTCGGGAGCCGCCCCATGCTGGTGCACTTGTCCATTCACAACTACGCCATCGTCGAGCATCTCGACCTCGAGATCGCCCGCGGCATGTCTGTCATCACCGGTGAAACTGGCGCCGGCAAGTCGATCATGCTCGACGCCCTCGGTCTGGCCCTGGGCGACCGGGCCGACAGTGGCGTTGTACGCCCCGGCACGGACAAGGCAGACATCCTCGCTACCTTCGACCTGGTGGACATCCCCGAGGCGCATGCCTGGCTGGCCGAACGCGACCTGGACAATGACGGCCTGTGCATCCTGCGCCGGGTGATCACCGCCGAAGGCCGCAGCCGCGGCTACATCAATGGCACGCCCTGCCCGCTCGGAGACCTCAAAGCGCTGGGCGAACTGCTGATCGATATCCACAGCCAGCACGAGCACCAGTCGCTGCTCAAGACCGACACCCATCGCCGCCTGCTCGACGAGTACGCAGGCGCCATCGACCTGGCCCGCCAGGTGCAACTGGCGGCCAAGCGCTGGAACCAGACCCGCCTGGAGCTGGAGCGCCTGTCCAACTCCGGCGATGAACAGCGCGCCCGCCATCAACTGCTGAGCTACCAGCTGGAAGAACTGGACAACCTCGGCCTGGGCGAACACGAGCTGGAGCAACTGGAGCAGGAACACAAGAACCTGACCAGCGCCGAAGCCCTGTTCGGCATTTGCCGCCAGGTCATCGACCAGTGCAGCGAAAGCGATTCGGGCAATGTGCTCAGCGCCCTCACCTCCTGCCTCAACCGCCTGGGTGCCGCCACCAACTCGCCCAAGGCACTGGGCGAAGCGGCCAACCTGATCGCCAGCGCGCAGATTCAGGTCGAGGAGGCCGTGGGCGAGCTCAACCGCTTCCTCGACAACTTCGACGCCGACCCCATGCGCCTGCAGGCACTGGAAGAGCGCCTCGACACCATCTATACGCTGGCGCGCAAACACCGCGTGCACCCCACCGAACTGCCCCACCTGCAGCAGCAACTGATGGAAGAGCTGGAAGGCCTGAACGCCAGTGACGAGTCGATCGAGCAACTGGGTGAAGAGCTGGCCGCCTTCGCCCAGCATTATAAAGAGAAGGCTCGCGAGCTCAGTGCACTGCGCCAACAGGCTGCCCAGCAGTTGGCGGTGGCCGTCGAGCAGGAAATCCAGCGCCTGGGCATGCCCGGCGGCCGCTTCTGCATCGCACTCACGCCCAATGAGGGCGCAGACCTGTCGCCCCATGGCCTGGAGCAGATCGAGCTACTGGTCAGCGCCAACCCCGGCCAGCCGCTCAAGGGCTTGGCCAAGGTGGCCTCAGGCGGCGAACTGTCCCGCATCAGCCTGGCGATTCAGGTGATTACCGCGCAGACCTCGCGCATTCCCACATTGGTGTTCGACGAAGTCGACGTGGGTATCGGCGGGCCTACTGCCGAAATTGTCGGTCAACTGCTGCGCCGCCTGGGCGAGCGCGGCCAGGTGCTGACCGTGACCCACCTACCGCAGGTGGCGGCACAAGGGCATCACCACCTGTTCGTGCACAAGGTGCGCAACAGCGACACTACCCACACCGCCGTGGCCAACCTGGGCAAACGCGAGCGGGTGGAGGAAGTGGCGCGGATGCTGGGCGGCATCGACCTGACCAAGGAATCCCTGGCGCATGCGCGCAAGATGGTGGTAAGCGGCAAGGCCTGAACCCCTCCCACAGGATATTCACCGGACCTGAAACCTGCGCAATACCTGTGGGAGCGGGCTTACCCGCGAAGAGGCCGGCACAAACGACTCAGCTCTCAGCCTCAAAAAGCACAAAGGCGACCCGAAGGTCGCCTTTGCCATTCATAACGATAAAAAATCGTTACTTCTTTTTACGCACGTACAGGACCAGATTGTGGTCCACCAGCTCGTAGCCATGCTCGGCCACGATTTCGCGCTGGCGCTTCTCGATCTCAGCATCCATGAATTCGATAACTTCACTGGTCTCCACGTTAACCATATGGTCGTGGTGACCACCATCTGCCAGCTCGAACACCGCATGACCGCCGTCGAAGTTGTGGCGAACCACCAGACCCGCCGCTTCGAACTGGGTCAGCACGCGATAGACGGTGGCCAGCCCCACGTCCTCGCCAGCCTCCATCAGCGCCTTGTAGACATCCTCGGCGCTCATGTGACGCTGCTCCGTGGAGTCGAGCATCTGAAGGATCTTGACTCGAGGCAGGGTCACCTTGAGACCGGCTTTGCGCAATTCGCTATTTTCAACCATGGTCAGCTTTCTCGCCGATGCTGCTTCGCAGCTTCTCTTAATACGGGTATGATCGGGGTTTACGTTGTCCAGCCAAGATAGTGGAAGTCGCCCACCGATGCAAAACACCAAGCTCTTGCTAACCAGCCTCACCCTAGTGGGACTGCTCGCACTCGCCGGTTGCTCGTTTCCCGGGGTTTACAAAATCGACATCCAGCAGGGCAATGTCGTTACGCAAGACATGATAGACCAATTGCGTCCCGGAATGACCCGCCGACAAGTAAGGTTTATCATGGGCAACCCGCTGATCCAGGACACCTTCAACACCAACCGCTGGGATTACCTGTACAGCCTGCAACCAGGCGGCGGCAAACGTCAGCAAGAACGCATGAGCGTGTTCTTCAACGAGAGCGATCAACTGGTCAGCCTGTCTGGCGACTTCATGCCAGGCGTCAGCCGCGACCAGGAAATCCTCGGCGGCAGCGGCGACACCACGGTCAGCCCGGCCAACCAGCCAGAGCAGCCAACCGTGCAGCCTGAAGAAAAACCAGCCAAGCCAGGCTCGGTTGAAGAAGCCATCCAGCGCGAGATCGACACCATCGAGACCACCCCGGTCCCGACTCCGGCTCCGCTGGAAACATCGCCTCAGTAAGCGGCGAGCAGTTACAAAAAAGCCCGGACCTGGTCCGGGCTTTTTGTTGCCGCTTTTTCAGTCAGGCATTCAGCTGCTTGGCACGCTGGCAGAACGCATCCACCAACGTATTGGCCGCCTGGTTGAACAGTGGCCCAAGGGTCGCGCGCACCAGCGGACCGGCGTAATCGAACGACAGGTCCAGGCTGATCTTGCAGGCCTTGTCACCCAGCGGTTTGAACACCCACAGGCCATGCAACTGGGTAAACGGCCCCTCCTCCAGGTTCATCTCGATGGACTGCCCCGGCACCAGTACATTGCGCGTGACGAAGTGCTGGCTCATGCCGCCCTTGGCCACTTCAAGCTTGGCGCGCATGTGCGTGTCGCTGGCCTCGATCACTGTCGAAGCCGAGCACCAAGGCAGGAACTGCGGGTAGCTGGCCACATCGTTGACCAGATCGTAGAGCGCCTGGGCAGGGTATGGCAGCAGGGCGGAGCGTTGAATATGGGTAGTCATCCAGGCATCACTTCCAAGGCTGGGTGGCGGCGCTTCACAGCGTGCCGAATACAGGTTCTGTCCCCAAGACAGGGGCAGTATTGTCCGGTATTCATTGCGGTGGCTCAAGCACACCGAAATCCCGTAGCCGACGACGCGGCGACTGCCTATAATGCCGCCCCTATGGCTAAGCAAAAGAAACATCCGACCGGGACCATCGCGCAGAACAAAAAGGCGCGACACGATTACTTCATCGAACACAAGTTCGAGGCCGGGCTGGTCCTGTCCGGCTGGGAAGTAAAAAGCCTGCGAGCCGGCAAGGCGCACCTGACTGACAGCTACGTGCTGCTGAAGGACGGTGAAGCCTGGCTGTTCGGCAGCCACATTACCCCGCTGACCACGGCCAGCACCCACGTCATCGCCGACCCCATCCGCACCCGCAAGCTGCTGCTGAACAAGCGCGAGCTTGAGCGCCTGGAAGCGGCCGTGGCGCAGAAGGGCTACACCTGCGTGGCCTTGGCGCTGTACTGGAGCAAGCACCTGATCAAGTGCGAAATCGCGCTGGGCAAGGGCAAGAAGGAATTCGACAAGCGCGACACCATGCGCGAGCGCGATTCCAACCGCGAGCTGCAGCGGGCGGTGCGGAACAAGGGCAAGGAAGAGTAATACCTCTTCTTCAGCCTGCTCCGGCCTCTTCGCGGGTAAACCCGCTCCCACAGGGTTAACACTGAGTTCAGATTCGGTGCCATCCCTGTGGGAGCGGGTTTACCCGCGAAGAGGCCAGCATTGCCAATACAAATCTCAACGCCCGCTACGCCGCTCCGCCCGCGCCACTCGCTGCGCTTCTTCGTGCGCCTCTTCCAGCACCTCCTGCACATACAGAATGTGCCGGCTGGACACCTCCCGCGCATCCTCCGCCCTGCCCTCGACAATCGCCAGGTACAGTTCCCGGTGCTGACTGATCAGCATGTCCCGGGTCTCGGTCCGTTGCTGGTACATACCACCAATGTTGGTCACCACGTTGCGCTTGAGCAGGTCGAACAAGCCCCGGATGGTGTGCAGCAGTACGGCGTTATGGCTGGCTTCGGCAATCGCCAGATGGAAGCGCGCATCGGCCGCGCCCTCCTCCGCCCGGGTCACTTCGTCAGCCCTGGCATAGCAGTCCTGCAGCGCATCGAAGGCCGCCTTGAGCCGCGCCCGGTCCGGCTCGGTGGCGCGCCGAGCCGCGTAGTAGGCGCAGGACGCCTCCAGGGTATGGCGGAATTCGAGCAGGTCACGCTGCGCCTCGGCACTGTGCTCGAGCAACTGCAGCAACGGGTCACTGAAAGTAGAGCCCAGAGACTCGGCGACAAAATTGCCCCCGCCCTGGCGGCTGACCAGCAACCCCTTGGCCACCAGCTTCTGGATCGCTTCACGCAGTGACGGGCGGGACACGCCGAACTGCTCGGCGAGGACGCGCTCGGCCGGCAGCCGCTGCCCCGAGGTCAGCGTGCCTTCCAGAATCATCCCCTCCAACCGATCGACAATGTCGTCGGACAGGCGCCGTTGGCGGACCTGATCAAAAACCATCACATGCTCTCCACAAACCCCCGGCAAATTTCAGGGGGCCTCTATTCTCGCCGATCCAGGCCGCGCAAACACCCATCAGGCAACGATTTTCGCAACCCATCAGGCACCCACTCATCGGCACGCGACCAAAGTTTTGCACGGGACAAATTGACACACCCACGAAGACGCTTTTAACCTAGCGCCTAGCCATTGTAAATTGGTCTTACCAATTATCCAATGCCAGTGCCTGACCAACAACAATTAGGGGCCACCCCATATGCAAACCTGGCAACAAATCTATAGTCCGCTTGGTAGTCTTGGCCTGTCCGCACTGGCGGCGGTCATTCCCATCGTCTTCTTCTTCCTTGCCCTGGCCGTGTTCCGCCTCAAAGGCCACGTGGCCGGCAGCATCACCCTCGCGCTGTCGATCCTGGTGGCAATCTTCGCCTTCCAGATGCCTGTCGACATGGCGTTCGCCGCTGCGGGTTATGGCTTCCTCTACGGCCTCTGGCCAATTGCCTGGATCATCGTTGCCGCGGTGTTCCTGTACAAACTCACGGTCAAGAGCGGCCAGTTCGAAGTGATCCGCAGCTCGGTGCTGTCGATCACCGACGACCAGCGCCTGCAAGTACTGCTGATCGGCTTCTGCTTCGGTGCCTTCCTGGAAGGTGCGGCAGGCTTTGGTGCACCGGTGGCAATCACTGCCGCGCTGCTGGTGGGCCTGGGCTTCAACCCGCTGTACGCCGCCGGCCTGTGCCTGATCGCAAACACCGCGCCAGTGGCCTTCGGCGCCCTGGGCATCCCGATCATCGTGGCCGGCCAGGTCACCGGCATCGACGCCTTCCACATCGGCGCCATGACCGGTCGCCAGCTGCCGCTGCTGTCGCTGTTCGTGCCGTTCTGGCTGGTGTTCATGATGGACGGCCTGCGTGGCGTGAAGGAAACCTGGCCTGCAGCCCTGGTCGCCGGCCTGAGCTTCGCCGTCACCCAGTACTTCACCTCGAACTTCATCGGCCCAGAGCTGCCGGACATCACCTCGGCCCTGGCCAGCCTGATCGCCCTGACGCTGTTCCTGAAAGTCTGGCAGCCAAAGCGTTCGTTCGCCGAAGCCAAAGGCAGCGTCGGCGCTGCTGTGGTTCAGCCAAGCGGCAGCCAGCCAAGCCCCTACAGCTTTGCCGAGATCTTCAAGGCCTGGTCGCCGTTCCTGATCCTCACCGTGCTGGTCACCATCTGGACTCTGAAACCGTTCAAGGCGGCCTTCGCCCCGGGCGGTGCCATGTACAACTTCGTGTTCAACTTCGCCATCCCGCACCTCGACCAACTGGTGATCAAGAGCGCACCGATCGTTGCCGCGCCAACCGCCATGCCAGCAGTGTTCAAGCTGGACCCGATCTCTGCCACCGGCACCGCGATCTTCCTCTCGGCGCTGATCTCCATGGCAGTGTTGAAGATCAATTTCAAAACTGGTCTGACCACTTTCAAAGAGACCTTCTGGGAGCTGCGTTGGCCCATCCTGTCGATCGGCATGGTGCTGGCCTTCGCCTTCGTCACCAACTACTCGGGCATGTCCTCGACCATGGCCCTGGTGCTGGCCGGTACCGGTGCCGCGTTCCCGTTCTTCTCGCCGTTCCTCGGCTGGCTGGGCGTGTTCCTGACAGGTTCAGACACCTCGTCCAACGCCCTGTTCAGCTCGCTGCAGGCCACCACCGCGCACCAGATCGGGGTCAACGACACCCTGCTGGTAGCGGCCAACACCAGCGGCGGCGTGACCGGCAAGATGATCTCGCCGCAGTCGATCGCCGTGGCCTGCGCCGCTACCGGCCTGGTCGGCAAGGAATCCGACCTGTTCCGCTTCACCGTCAAGCACAGCCTGTTCTTCGCCACCATTGTCGGCCTGATCACCCTGATCCAGGCCTACTGGCTGACCGGCATGCTGGTTCATCACTAAAGTGAAAGGGGCCGGGCGCCATCGCGCGCCCGGCAATCCCCACCTGCAACGCTGCGAGAATCCATGATCATTTCTGCCTCTACCGACTATCGCGCCGCGGCCCAACGCAAGCTGCCTCCCTTCCTGTTCCACTATGCCGACGGCGGCGCCTACGCCGAGCACACCCTACGCCACAACGTCTCGGACCTGGCCAGCATTGCCCTGCGTCAGCGCGTGCTGAAGAACATGTCCGAGCTCAGCCTTCAAACCAAGCTGTTCGACGAAACCCTGAGCATGCCGGTGGCCCTGGCCCCGGTCGGCCTCACCGGCATGTACGCCCGCCGTGGCGAAGTGCAGGCAGCGCGCGCGGCAGCGGCCCACGGCATTCCGTTCACCATGTCCACAGTGTCGGTGTGCCCGATCGAAGAAGTGGCACCGGCCATCGACCGGCCGATGTGGTTCCAGCTGTACGTGCTCAAGGACCGCGGTTTCATGCGCAACGCCCTGGAGCGGGCCAAGGCAGCCGGGGTCAAGACCCTGGTGTTCACCGTCGACATGCCAACCCCAGGCGCCCGCTACCGCGACGCCCACTCTGGCATGAGCGGCAAGAACGGCCCGCTGCGCCGCGTGCTGCAAGCCATGACCCACCCCGAGTGGGCGTGGGATGTCGGCGTGATGGGCCGCCCACACGACCTGGGCAACATTTCCACCTACCGTGGCAACCCCACGGGCCTTGCCGACTACATCGGCTGGCTGGCTAACAACTTCGACCCGTCGATCTCCTGGAAAGACCTGGAGTGGATTCGCGACTTCTGGGACGGCCCGATGATCATCAAGGGCATCCTCGATGCCGATGACGCCCGCGATGCGGTCAGGTTCGGTGCCGACGGCATCGTCGTGTCCAACCACGGTGGCCGCCAGCTCGACGGCGTGCTGTCCAGCGCCCGCGCCCTGCCGGCGATTGCCGATGCGGTCAAAGGTGACCTGAAGATCCTCGCCGACTCCGGCATCCGCAGCGGCCTCGACGTGGTGCGCATGATCGCCCTGGGCGCTGATACCGTACTGATCGGCCGCGCCTTCCTTTACGCGCTTGCCGTGCACGGCCAGGCCGGGGTGAAGAACCTGCTGGAGCTGTTCGAGAAGGAAATGCGTGTGGCCATGGTGCTGACCGGGGCCAAGTCGATCAGCGAAATCACCCGCGACTCGCTGGTACGCGAACTGGGCGCCTGAACGCCCGCAAGAACGACCGCCTGATTGACCCGGGGTATGCGGCGCACAGACGCCACGACCCCGCGAGGAGACTGCATGAGCCTGCCCGCCGCGTTCCTGCGTGATGCCGAGCGCCTGATCCCCGCCGAACGCCGTTTCGACGACCCCACCTCCACCCTGGCCTTCGGCACCGACGCCAGCTTCTACCGGCTGATCCCCAAGCTGGTGGTGCGCGTCGAGTCCGAGGACGAAGTGGTCGGCCTGATCAAACTGGCCCAGCGCGAGCGGGTGCCGGTCACCTTCCGCGCCGCCGGCACCAGCCTGTCTGGCCAGGCCATCAGCGACTCGGTGCTGATCGTACTCGGTGATAACTGGAACGGCCGCGAAATCCGCGGCCAAGGCGAGCAGATCCGCCTGCAGCCCGGGGTCATCGGCGCCCAGGCCAACGCCTGGCTGGCCCCCTTCGGGCGTAAGATCGGGCCCGACCCGGCCTCGATCAACGCCTGCAAGATCGGCGGCATCGTCGCCAACAACGCCAGTGGCATGTGTTGCGGCACCGCGCAGAACACCTACCACACCCTCGCCGGCCTACGCCTGGTGCTGGCTGACGGCACGCGCCTGGACAGCGAAGACCCGGCCAGTGTCGCCGCGTTCGAGGCCAGCCACGCCGACCTGCTGGAATCACTGGCCCGCCTGGGCCGCGAGACCCGAGCCAACACCGCACTTGCAGAGCGCATCAGGCACAAATACCGGCTGAAGAACACCACCGGCCTGTCGCTGAACGCGCTGGTGGACTACGACCAGCCGCTGGATATCCTGCAGCACCTGCTGGTCGGTTCCGAAGGTACCCTGGGCTTCATCAGTGCCGTCACCTATGACACCGTGCCCGATCACCCGCACAAGGCCAGCGCCCTGCTGGTGTTCCCCAGTGTGGAAAGCTGCTGCCGCGCGGTGACCGTGCTCAAGCGCCAGCCGGTCTCGGCCGTGGAGCTGCTCGACCGCCGCAGCCTGCGTTCGGTGCAGAACATGCCCGGCATGCCGCTGTGGGTAAAAGGCCTGTCGGACAATGCCTGCGCCCTGCTGATCGAGTCCCGCGCCGCTAGCCAGAGCCTGCTGCATGAACAACTGCAACAGGTGATGGCCTCGATCGCCGACTTCCCACTGGAACAGCAGGTGGACTTCAGCGAAGACCCGACCGTGTACAACCAGTTGTGGAAAATCCGCAAGGACACCTTCCCCGCCGTCGGCGCCGTACGTCAGACCGGCACCACGGTGATCATCGAAGACGTCACGTTCCCCGTCGAGCAACTGGCCGAAGGCGTCAACCGCCTGATACAGCTGTTCGACAAGCACCGCTACGACGAAGCGATCATTTTCGGCCATGCCCTGGAAGGCAACCTGCACTTCGTCTTCACCCAGGGTTTCAACAGCGCCGAGGAAGTCGCCCGCTACCAGGCCTTCATGGACGACGTGGCGCAACTGGTGGCAGTAGAGTTTGGCGGCTCGCTGAAGGCCGAGCACGGCACCGGGCGCAACATGGCGCCATTCGTGGAGCTGGAATGGGGGCACGATGCCTACCAGCTGATGTGGAAACTCAAGCGCCTGCTCGACCCCAATGGCATCCTCAATCCCGACGTGGTGCTGAGCGAAGACCCGGACATCCACCTGAAAAACCTCAAGCCGCTGCCCGCCGCCGACGAAATCGTCGACAAGTGCATCGAATGCGGCTTCTGCGAACCGGTGTGCCCGTCCAAGGGCCTGACCCTCAGCCCGCGCCAACGCATCGTCATGTGGCGTGACATCCAGGCCAAGCAGCGCGCCGGCATCGACACTCGGGAACTGCGCCAGACCTATCAGTACCAGGGTATCGACACCTGCGCTGCCACCGGCCTTTGCGCCCAGCGTTGCCCGGTCGGCATCAACACCGGCGAACTGGTGAAGAAACTGCGCAGCCAGGCTGCCGGGCACGAAAAAACCGCTGACTGGCTGGCCGAACACTTCCACACCGCCCTGGGCGGCGCCCGCCTGACCCTGACTGCCGCCAACACCGCACGCAAGCTGCTCGGCGCACCACGCCTGGGCCGCCTGAGTGCCTCGCTGAACAAAGCCAGCAAAGGCCGCCTGCCACAGTGGACCCCGGCCATGCCACAACCCCTGCGCCCGCTGGGCTTCGGCCCGGCCAGCAACGACGCCCGCCCCCGCGTGGTGTACCTGGCTGCCTGCGTGTCGCGGGTGATGGGCCCGGCCTACGCCGACCGCGAGCAGAGCTCGCTACTGGACAAGACCCGTGCACTGCTTGAGAAGGCCGGTTATCAGGTGGTGTTCCCCGACAACGCCGACAGCCTCTGCTGCGGCCAGCCGTTCGCCTCCAAGGGCTACCCCGAGCAGGCCGAACACAAACGCCAGGAACTGATCGCCGCCCTGCTGCATGCCAGCCGCGGCGGCCTCGACCCGATCTACTGCGACACAAGCCCCTGCACCCTGCGCCTGGTGCAGGACCTGAGCGACACCCGGCTGGACCTGTACGACCCGGTGCGCTTCATCCGCACCCACCTGCTCGAGCGCCTGGAGTTCACTCCACAGGACGAGCCAGTGGCCGTGCATGTGACCTGCAGCACCCAGCACCTGGGCGAAAGCCAGGCATTGATCGACCTTGCGCGGCGCTGCAGCAAGCAAGTGGTGATCCCGGAGGGCATACATTGCTGCGGCTTTGCCGGCGACAAAGGCTTCACCACGCCAGAGCTCAACGCCCACTCGCTGCGTAGCCTGAAGGATGCGGTGCAGTATTGCAGCGAAGGCATCTCCACCAGCCGCACCTGCGAGATCGGCCTGTCCAGCCATAGCGGTATCGACTACCACGGGCTGGTCTACCTTGTAGACCGCGTCACCCGACCACGCAGCATATGACCGTTCAAGGCAAGATCTGACGGCTACCGCTCCCACAGTTACAGCGCCGGCTTTGGGCCACGCCGTACCTGTAGGAGCGGCTTCAGCCGCGAACACCGGCAAAGCCGGTGCCATCCCCCCGGCATCCCGATTGAACCCCCGCCAATCCTCCACAGTCCATCCTTACAGGCCCACCTTCCAGAGGCCCAGAAGGAGACTCCCATGAAAGGTACCGCGCTTTCGGCCCTGTTCGCGGCCGCCACCCTGCTGGCTTCCCCGGTGTTTGCCGCCGAAGACCTGTGCACCGCCAACCTGCAGAAGATCGACGACAGCATGGCCACCGCTGGCGCCACCTCCGAGGGCCTGGACAAGGCCATCACCGAGCACGTCGACAAAGCCAAGGCTGCCCAGGCCGCAGGCGACACCAAGGAATGCATCGCGATCACCAGCAAAGTGCTGGAACGCCTGGAGAAAACCGAGAAAGGCAGCGGCACCAGCGGCGGCGGCAGCGGCGCGTGAGGCCAGAGGCGGGCGATCGGGCCAGCTGTCGACGTCGCCCGCACAATGGCGTATACTCGGCCTCACGTACCGTAAGGTGCGGTAGCCAAGAGCTAGTGTGGGGCCGATTAGGATTCGACGCCGGTAGCGAAACTCTAGGTGCATGCCGAGTTGGTAACAGAACTCGTAAATCCACTGTTGCAACTTTTATAGTTGCCAATGACGATAACTACGGCGCGGAGTTCAAGCTGGCCGCTTAATGCGGTCTCTTGACCCGTTGCTTCTGGTAGCTTCGGCTCCAGCAATCACTAGGGGATGCCTGTAAACCCGAACTGATTGTCATACAGAACAGGATCGTCGCGTAGCACGTTGTGGGCGAAGTGACTAAAACTTACACAACTCATCCAAAGCACCCTGCCCGTCGGGCGGCTGCGGATTAAATCAGTAGACACGGCTAAGCATGTAGTACCGACAGCGGAGTACTGGCGGACGGGGGTTCAAATCCCCCCGGCTCCACCACCTTCCTTACACAAGCCCCATTTTATGGGGCTTTGTGCTATCTGGCCCTTGCATTTTTGCCGGTGTGCCACTGAGGTGTCACAATCCTGTGGGGCATCACTCGGTGCCTAGCATGAAACCATCCCCTTCCTACCTGACGCTTAACCGTCACGGAACGTTCTACTTCCGTATTGTCATCCCCTGTTCTCTGCGTATGCTGTTTAACGGACAGCGCGAGATCAGACGAACCCTGAAAACCGACAGGCGTCGCTTGGCCCAAAAACGAGCACGGCAGTTTGTAGCGAGGTTTGAGTCAGCTTTTGACAAGGTGGTTAGCGTGATGGAACGAGATGAGCTTGGCCTTTCTGAGGCCGATTACAAAGAGATTTTGGAACTGCTTCCTACGATGGAGCGACTTCCAGATTTCTCTAGCCCTAAGGATGACAGCCACCCCGCTGAGCCCATCCTTTCGAACGAAGAATTAGAGGCTCGACAACGCCGGAGAGAAGTGGCACGACTCTTGACCGGGGCCTATGGCCGTCCTATTCCGCACGAACATGAGGCATTGGCGAAGCAATTATTGGAGCTTTCCAAACCCTATCTAGCAACCGAACTACGCGCGGTACTACCAAAGCTTCGGGATGAACTGGTGCTCCGCAAGCTCTCTCCAGTTGGTGGCCGAGTCGATGCAGAAGAAAAGCGCCAGCCGTTACCAAGCCATGATCCGGCAATGGCTGACTGGACCCTTTATCAGGTATGGGAGCACCAGTTGGCACGAGACAGGGCTGACACCTCGTCTAGAGGCGGGCAGGCGAACCATGGCGGCACCCTGGAGGAAAGAGAGCGCCGGGCCAGGGTTATGACCGTCCTCACCCAGCACAAGCCCGTATGCAAGCTGAGCAAACAGGACTGGCAAGCTGCTTACGATGCTGCTCGTAAGGTGAAAGCTGGCGCGACGGCCTCCATAGCCCCATCTCCGACCGCGCTCAATGAGATTCTGACAGACGACCCAGGACAGATGACAGGACACGAGCGCGTGAGCGCCCTCATCGCATCAATGAAGCAGATACAGAACCATGCCAGATTCATTGATCTGACATCGGTCAGAGTAGATGACTTGATCATCAAGCCAGTACAGAGGAGAGAGAACGAACGCAGTCGTGACGGTGTGCCTTTCTCCCCTGATGAGGTCGAAGCGATTTTCTCTGGATTTATCTACCAAGGCCCTCTGCCTAAGGACCGAACCAAGGCATATCCGTTTTGGTTTTGGATTCCATTGGTGGCTTATTTCACTGGTGCCCGTACCAATGAGATCGCTCAGCTCGATACCGCCGACATCAGGGAAGTTGGCGGGCATCCATGCTTCGACTTCTGCGCCGACGACCCAAAGGTTCCCGAAGCAAAGCGGATTAAAACAGGCGAAGCCCGACAGGTACCTATTCACCCACGCCTGATTGAGCTGGGTTTCCTTGCATATGTAGATAGCCAGCGGCGCGCCAAGCAGAAGAAACTGTTCGGCGACGGCCTCACTTATCTTCGTCCACGAAACAACGATACTGAACACAATAAGGAAGGCTGGGCAAAGAGCGCCGGAAAATTCTTCAATGAGAAACCAAAAGGCTATTTGGTCTCTATTGGTGTTCACGTGCCCCACGATGGTAAAAGCCTGTACTCGTTCCGGCATACGCTGGAAACCAACCTATGTAATGTCAAGCGGGATGGTAAAGAACTGGACCAATCGATTATTGACGCAATAGTTGGACACGCTCCTGAAACCATTGCTGGCAAGCACTATGACGAAGGCCCCACGATTGAGCAAATGCTGTCCGCCTTGCGACTCCTGCCGATACCTGAAGCTATACAGAAACTCATTAGCTATCAGGTCAACTTTATTGAGCGGACTGGTGAAACCTTGACAAAGAGCATTGAAAGCCATCGACGAAAGCATATACGGCTCGCCCAACACCATTAATAGCCTACGAAACTCCCCAAAGTGAAGGTAAGGCAGCGTTAAAAATAGCAGATTAACAACAATGAAATTAAGCGCTTAGGGATAAAAATATGCAGCAGGAAATTTTTCCTGAAACGGACGATCACGCCGCCCCTACATCTGACGAGAGCACCATAGCCAACAACATAGACTTGTTAATATCTGCGATACAGGACAGTAAAACACTTTCCAACAACAGAAATGTCCGAGCAAAACTTCGACAACTTTTCGAGGAATGTAAAGAGAAAAACATAATCAAAGACCATGAAAACGACTCGTTAGAGCTGCTAGCATTCGCAATTAAAGCTGATGCCGTCTTACAGCATTTGAACCAAGACATGCGCGATGACTGGTTCGTAGATGTCATCCAGCACAGAGATCTATTCGCGAGCAAAACTGAACTATATGAGACCTTAAAAAACCTACTTTCCGAAGACAACGGCAGATATCTAGGCAGCGAAAGAAAGGCATACGACATTCCCAAAAAGGGATTAGGGATCAGATATTCTCTAGAAACCGATTTTTACGATCGCTTTATATATCAGGCAATTTGCTCATACCTAATGCCATTCTTTGACCCCTTGCTCTCGCACAGAGTTCTAGGTCATCGATACAACAAAAATCGCAACTCAGAAAGGTATATATTTAAAAATCGAATCGAGCTCTGGAAAACCTTTGAGGGAGTAACCAAGACAGCGCTTCACAACAACCAGGCCCTCTTAGTTACGGACCTCCTTAATTATTTTGAAAACATCTCAATCGACTCTGTAAGAACGGCTTTCGATGGACTAATTGAACGAGCGCATGCAACGGGACCTGAAAAATCACTCATACGAAATGCAGTACAAACGCTCTGCGAGTTATTAGCCCGCTGGGGTTACAACAACCGGCATGGTCTTCCTCAAAACAGAGATGCCTCTTCTTTTATTGCCAACATTGTTCTCAACTCTGTTGATCAGGCCATGGTTAAACTGGGGCACGACTATTACAGATACGTCGATGACATTAGAATAATTTGCGCCACACCGCGCTCAGCCAAAAAAGCACTAACCGAGCTAATCAATCAGCTCCGAACGATCGGAATGAACATAAATTCCAGCAAAACAATAATTTTAACAGGCAGCAGTTCAGAAGCAGAGATTTTCGAAAGTTTCCCAACAGCAGACGACCGCACACTCACGATTGATAGCATGTGGAGTTCGAGAAGCAGAAGAGTGATTGCTCGCTCTGCAAAGTATATATATGAGTTATTGAAGGACTGCATTAACCAGAAGCAAACCCAATCAAGACAATTTAGATTTGCCGTCAACAGGCTCATACAGTTGGCCGAAGCAAACCTATTCGACATACATACAGCCATAGCAACTGACCTGAAACAATTGCTCATTGAAACACTTGAAGACCACGCAGCCTCCACAGATCAGTACTGTCGCATCCTCGGTGCGTTAGGCCTCAATGATCAAGAATTAGAACAAATATCAGGACATCTCAGCGACTTTGAAAAGTCTATTCACTCTTGGCAAAACTTCCACCTATGGCTACTCCTAGCAAAACAACGATTCAAGAATGACCGATTGTTAGACCTTGCCTTGGATAGAATTCAAGCTGACATTCTTCAACCCGAAGTACCCGCAATCTTTATCTACCTCCGCTGCGTAGACGAAAGCTCTAAACTTGTGCCAATAATCCCTAATTTCAAATCAACATGGCCTTACTATCATCAGCGAAACTTCCTCCTTGCGACCAGCGATTTTGACAAGGACCTGCTTAAACCACTGATACCTGAGATTTCGACGAAGCTCAAAAGAACCGCTACTCGTGCCAAGCCTTATTTCAACAACGGCATACCTCTCACGGAGAGAGAGCCCAGAAGCCCCCTGGAACTTTACGAAGAAATCAGCCCATATGACTAGAATAAAAAAAGCCCTCATATTTATCCGTGATTATACCGACCAGGGAAATGATCAATTTTTCCTTTGGTGTGAAAATACCCTCATCAATGTTTCTGCAAACCAGCTAGTTCAAGAAGATGCGGAAATCATTTGCCATGACTATTGGCTCATTGCACCCGGAATCTTTAAAGCAACACAAAAACTACCTACAACAGTCACAGACCTTGAGGAGTTAAGAATTTCTTCATCGGGCAGAAGACGAGATCGCGAGACTAGAGAAAAAATAGACATTTCTAAATCATTAGGCGACTTTGTTGATAGCGAGGCAATCCTACGCTACCTAGCCATATTCAATAGAAAAGCACCTCTCGACGAGGCGTTGCTATCAATTATTGGAGAGGGATTACTTAGCTGCTCTGAAAAAATAGAAGCCGATGCAAAGAAGGAAAACGAGTGGGACCGTTTTGTACAAATAGAACGTCCGGTAGCGAACTATCTCATTTGCGCTGCTGCCACCGGCATTGCAATCAACACCGACAAACTAAGAGAACACAAAGAAAAAATAGAATTTGATTACTACATGGCTTTAAAAAAATTCTCATCTGACTACGATGTTCCTCTTGAGCTCCCATCAGACGGGGACATAATTTCCCGACTAGAACCATTAGGCTATGACTTCTCCGGCGTGAATGTCGATTACGTACTTAATTTTGTACCAATGCGCGACAACTATGCAGAGGACCTACTCTACTTACGAAAAATATCAAAATCCAGGAAAGTCCTAGCCGCCATCCCTCTAAGTCAAAAAAGAATTTTTCCTATAGTTGATTGCTTCGGCTCTATAACATCCCGAATATACTTCAAAGACCCATCACTTCAGAATTTAGCAAAGAAACACAGGGACATCCTTACGCCAGATGCAGGCAGAAAATTCTCTTATGTAGATTACGATCAATATGAAGCAGGCATAATGGCAGCACTATCAGGAGACCCTTTACTTACACAACTATATGCTGATGGCGACCTTTATGAAAAAGTGGCTGACTGTATATTCCAAGACAAAAACAAACGAAAGGAAGCCAAGCGCCTTTTCCTATCCTATGCCTACGGGATGAAAAATAAACATTTGATCGATGCTGCCTTTGGGTACGGTGCTGATCGACGCGCCACAAAAGATTTTTTCACCCAATTCAAAACTTTCGAAGAATGGAAAGCGTCAATACACTTACACTTCGAAAGTAATCAACGAGTCGGCACTGCTCTAGGAAACCACCTTCAGCGCATTCGCACGGGCCCCTTGAGCGAAAAGGAAAAGAGGTCGGCTATAAGCCAAATGGTCCAAGGTACGGCTTCACTCATATTCAAAAAAGCGTTACTTCAACTTCGCACAGAGACAAACCTCAGCTTAAAGGTCCCTATGCATGATGCAGCCCTCTTTGAGCACTCCGAAACATATAACACTCAAATTGTGACTGAAATATTCAGCAATACCATGACCGAACATTTTGGAGGAAAGGTCGTGGGCAAGGCTTCCCTTAGCCAGTTCTCTACAAATGATAACTGAATGCATCAGCCACCTTACGAACCTGCTGGACGCCCATCATCAGGGGCAGAATGCGAGGAACATTCAAGATTCCGAAAAGCGGCACGCTGACATGCGGGCTCATAAAACGACCGTTTTCGAGGATCAGGTGTTGCAGCAGATCCAGCATGGTGGTGTATCCAGTGAGACAAAGGTTAAGAAAAATGCCTGGCAGGGCCCCGCGCTACTGGGCGAAGCGCTCCTTGAGCCGCTCCACCGTCCAGCGCCATTTCGGCGTGGTCGGCCGGCAGATGGTGTTCTGGTTGCCGAACAGGCCGACCTCCCGCACGGCCTCATTGAGCCGCAGGCTGTACAGCCACTCGACGGGCACGAAGTATTCGCAGCGCTGCGGGTCATCGACATAGGCGCGGTGGTAGTCGGCTTGCAGCAGCTCCAGCGCCGGGCGCTCGACGCCGCCCTCGCTGAGGCAGAAGTCCTTGGCCGCCGTGGCGTGGCCGGTTACGCGGGCGACGCCGACATAGCCCGCGCCGGGCACGTTGACCCAGAGGCGGTCGCCGGGGCCGACCAGTTTCAGGCTGTTGCTGTACCAACTGCCGCCGCCGCCGCAGACAAAACCGTAACGCCGAGCCTCGGCCCAGTCGCGCGTGCTGCTATGGCCGAACGAGGCGTAGAACTCGCCATTCCAGGGTTCGGCCGGCATGCCGGGCTTGCTGACGCTGCTGGCCTGCGGCGCTTCGCTGGGGTCGAGCAGCCAGGCACGGCTGATCAGTTGCTGCTCACCCAGTCGGAACACCTGAAAACACAGCACGTTGATAGCGATATCGCGCTCGCTCAGGTAGCCGACGATGCGCTCGCTGCTGGCATCCAGCTCCGCGGCAACGATGACAATCTGATGGCTCTGGTTCAGCGCCTCAGCCTCCAACGGCGCGCCGAAGCGCGCCTGAAAGTCCGCCGCCAGGTCGGCGCCGGGTTTGAAACGCTGGTAAATGGCTTCGATCTCGTTGGCCTGCAAACGCTCCACCCACACCGCATAGTCCAGCACCTGCGCCACCACCTCACGCGGGGTGCGCTCGCGCTTGAGCTCGATCAGCACCAGCGAAGCATCTGGCGCCAGCGCCAGCAGGTCGATACGCCCGCCCTGGCCGGTGCTTTCCTGGCGGCCAATCAGCAGCCAGTCCTCGGAGAGCAGCGCCGGGGCGCTGACGATCATGTCTTCGAGGAACTGCTCGCTGGCCAGCACGGCATTTTTCAGCGGCGCGGGCTGTGCGCCGACGGTCCAGATCTGAGTGCGAATGGGCATCCGTGCGCTCCTGTTGCTTATGCCACGGCCTGCTCAACCAGCGCACTGGCCAGATGCTCGTGCACCTGGCGGGCCTGATTAAGGCGAGCTTTGAGTTGGTCGCAGAGGGCCATCAGTTGATCGAGTTTGGAGACTATGCGGTGTTGTTCGGCGAGTGGCGGTAGAGGAAAACTTATCGCTTCAATCTTGGCCGGAGACGTATGCTTTACCTTCATGCCAGTCGAGCTTTCAGCAACGCCTGACCTGAGGAAGGTGCTGTTGAAGTAAAGAGAAACAAAACTAGGGCAAAGAATTTCAAAGTCAAAAATAAGCTTACCTAACCGCTGATTGTGCAAATAAATATTGCCATCACTAGGAATGGCAGCAACACTCCCCAGAAGCCCCGATGCCTGTTCTGTCATAGCTACAATAAGGTCGCCCGGTTCAAGGATGAAATCCTGAGCAACCGGTCCGTCAAAATACTTTGTGCGATCGCCTCGATTCTTGAATCCGCCGAACTCGAAAAAATTACCGGGTGTAGTCAAAATATAGGGAGCTTTTGACTCAGCGAAATATTCACTAGAAAAAGCATAGCCGTGCTTTACAGAAATCAGATCGCCTACGCGACACCATGCCCAAGACTTTGGCGTCGCAAATAGGCTTTCCCCTTCTGCACTTGCTGGAAATGACTTCTTATTTTTAGTTACTCCTCCAGCATTAGTCTCGTTTGAACGCTTCACCAGCAGCTCACTAGCCGGTTCATCGCTAGGATCTTGCGGCACCAATTTTCCCATCACCGCCAGTTGCAGCAAGGTTTGCTTGAGGGCGTCGATGCTGGATTCGGTGGTGAGCAGGGCGTGGAAGTGCTCGGCCAGGCGCTGCCAGCTTTGCGCAAAGTCCTCGGCATCGCAGGCCTGAGTCAGGCTGCCCAGCAGCGCGTGCACAAGTTGGGCATGGGCGCTGTCGGAATCGGTCTGCCGGGCTTCCAGCCGGTCGCACAGGGCCATCAGCTCATCGACTTTGGCGACGATGCGGTGTTGTTCGGCGAGTGGCGGAAGAGGTACTGGAATAGATGCAAGCGACTTGCTTGACATATTTGAGATGCCAACACCTTTTCGATACTCCGCAATTTCACCAGAGTAATTCAGTCGCTCAAAACACCTTTGGGCATAGTGCGGATTGATCCCACAAAAAAACCGAGCGCGATGCACATGGTTTTGGAAACATATTTCTCGCTCTTGATCCCAAACAGCCGCTCTACCTGCCTCACCGCCTTCACAAATCAGCAGGTCACTCATAATGGCCGTACATCGAGCGAGATCTTTCTCTTCGATGAGCATCTGCCGAACGCCAGACAGCTCAAATCTTCCCCAATAAAGATTTGAAGTTGTGATGTAGTCTCTCGGAACGCCTGAGTTTCTACCCTTGTCGAGAGTCTTTCCTGAGTTGTGTTGTGCGATGTCGCCAAAGCTGGCCCAGCGCCAAGACTCAGGCAACTCAAAAGCTCCCGCGCAAACCGAGATTGCACTCGGTTTTTTAACCTTCGTTGAAAGCTTCTCTTTCTCTACGGCAATCCGTTTAAGCAACTCACTGGCCGGCTCATCATTCGCATCTTGCGGCACCAGCTTGCCGCGCACCGCCAGCTCCAGAATCAGCTCACGCAGCTTTTTGATGCCATTGGGCGCCCCTGCCAGCAGCGGCAGGTTGTAGGTCAGCACTGCACTCATGCGTCACGCTCCGCCACTTGCGCGGCAAAGGCCTCGGCCAGCACGGCCTTGAGCTGGTCGCGCAGTTCGCCAATCTCGCCTTGCAACGCGGCGTAGTCACGCAGCAGTTCGTCCGGGTCGTGGCTGATCTGCTCGCCCACATGCGGGTTCTTACAATCGAGGTTCCAATTGCGGTTTTGCAGCTCGTCGAAGCTGACCTTCCAGGCGAACTCGTTCTCCTGCCGCGCGGCAAAGCCATCGGCCTCGCTGCCCCACCAGGCCTCCTCGACGGCGAATTCCTCGACGCGCATGGGCTTGGTCTTAGAGTAGCTTTTGTAACCGGCCGGGTACTGGTGCTCGTAGAACCATACATCCTTGGTGGGCGTGCCCTTGGTGAAGAACAGCAGGTTAGTCTTGATGCCGGTGTAGGGGTTGAACACACCGTTGGGTAGGCGAACGATGGTGTGCAGGTTGCACTCGGTTAGCAGCTTTTCCTTGATGCGACTCTTGATGCCTTCACCAAAGAGGAAGCCGTCGGGCAGCACCACGGCGGCGCGGCCGCCGTCCTTGAGCAGGTGCATGATCAGCACCAGGAACAGGTCGGCGGTTTCGCGGGTGCGGAAGGCGCTGGGGAAGTTGGTTTCGATGCCATCTTCTTCCATGCCACCGAACGGCGGGTTGGCGACTATGCAATCGACCCGCTCAGCTGGCCCCCAGCTGATAAGCGGGCGCCCCAGGGTGTTGTCGTGCTTGATCTGGTTGGGCACTTCGATGCCGTGCAGGATCATGTTGGTGGTGGCCAGCAGGTGCGGCAGCGGCTTTTTCTCCACGCCGAAGATGCTCGCCTGCAGGGCGCGCTCGTCCTCGGCGGTTTGCACATAGCGCTTGCGCTTGTGCTCGATGCTGCAGGTGAGGAAGCCGCCAGTGCCGCAGGCCGGGTCCATGACCTTTTCGTCCAGCTTGGGGTCGACCATGCGCACCATGAATTCGGTGACCGGGCGCGGGGTGTAGAACTCACCGGCATTGCCGGCGTTCTGCAGGTCGCGCAGCAGTTGCTCGTACATGTCGCCAAAGGCGTGGCGCTCCTGCGCCTTGTTAAAGTCCACCCCTTCCTGAATCTTGTTGATCACCTGGCGGATCAACTGGCCGGACTTCATGTAGTTGTAGGCATCCTCGAACACGCCACGCACCACATAGGTGGCCGGCGTGGTGCTGTATTCGTGGAGGTTCTGCAACTGCGGGAACAGGTTGTTGTCGATGAAGTCCTTCAGAGCATCACCGGTGATGCCCTCCGGGTTGGCCGCCCAAGTGCGCCAGCGGCAGCTCTCCGGAATCGGCGAACGGTAGTTGTCATCGAGCAGCTCCCACTCCTGCTCGCGGTCGTCGAAGATTTTCAGGAACAAGATCCACACAAGCTGGCCAATACGCTGCGCATCGCCGTCGACGCCGACGTCCTTGCGCATGATGTCCTGGATGGATTTGATGGTGCTGCTGATGGACATGCTTACTTCCTGAAAAGGTGCTCACGGTGCCAGGCCAAATAGCCGCGATGCTGCGGCTCGATCTGGCGCAGGCGCAGAGAGGGGGTAATGTTGAGCGCACGAGTGCTGTCGGGGTCGAGATCCTCACCGAGGAGAATCTGCCCGTGATCGTCAAAACTGATCAGGCCAAGGTCGAAGGCCAGATCGAGATTGGGGGTGAGCAACAAGCCGTTGAACGGATCAAGCCGCTCGGCCGGGCTGGCAGCACGCCAGGGTTTGATATACGAAGCCCGCAACAGTTCCGGTACGCAGCAGTTGGTAACCGCACAACCGCCCCAGTAGGCCAGCAGGTCGTCGCGGTAACCGCTCTGGCCGATGCGCGCCTTGATCAGGGCGTCGCGTTCGGTGTCGGTGAGGTTGGGTTCGTTTAGAAGTTCCTCTGTTGAGACCGAAGATTTAGCAGCCCCGGACTGGAGGGCAGAAACAGAGGAATTATAACCGAGTAGATCAAGCAGTTGATGAAGATCGGCCTCTGTAGCGATATCCAATGCACTTGCCAATTTACTGTCAGAGCCAGCTATAGCGGGATAACCCGTCATGTTGGTGTTTCGATACTGGGTATTTGGCAACGAAGGGGAAAGAACCTTGATGGCGTCCCACTCACCTGCGGTGGCATGTTCTGGATGAATGAGGAACGGCTGCTTGGCAACAGGAGCACCCGTTTTGCTCATCTTGACGAATACACGACCGTTAAAATCAGCATGCTCATACCCGTTAGCATGTTGATTTTTGACGGTCAGAACAAAGCCCTTGCGGATGAGCGCAGCTGCGATTTCAAATGAATTAAGTTTGGGCATCGGTTATCCGTAGAGCTGTCGCTCAAGCTCCTGAATGGCCTGCTGATAGCCCGGTTTGCCGCCAAAGGCCTTGACCAGCTCAATCGGCGCACCGATCTGGCTGAATGGCGCCAGCTGAAGAATCTTGATGTCTTCGATGTGCTCGACGCCGGTGTCGGCGTACTTGTCGAGCAGGGCTTCCAGTACCTGGCGGGCAGCGCCGGAGTATTTGGCGAAGTAGTTGCGCTTTTTCACCTGCTCTGCGCGCTCCTTGCGGGTGAGCGGCAGCTGGTCGAAGGCGATATGGCAGATCAGGTCGAACGGATCGAGCGGCTGGCCGCGCTTGGCTGAGACTTCGTCGTCCAGAGCTTCCCACATCACACCTTGAGCGGCTAGCTCATCGATGATGACCTTTTTCTGTTCGGCATCGCTCCAGCGGCGCAGGAAGTCATCCAGCGAGGAAAACTGTTTCTTAACGCAGGTGCGGGTGTAGTCGCGTAGCGACTCGGTGATCAGCTTGCCGTCCGGGCCGTAGTACTGCACGCGCTCGGCAATGACGTGCACGGCGACGTTGTTGATCACGTATTTGACGCGTTTCTTGTCGCCATCGTCGTCAGCGCCGACGGTGGTTTCGTCACCTTCGGTTGCCCCAGCGCCACCGTCGATCACCTCACCCTCTTCGCCCTCGGTTTCCTCCGGCGGCACCGGTGAGCAATCGCCCTCGGGGTTGTAGATCACCACCGGCTCACCGTCGAAGGCAGGGTCGGCAAACAGTTCGGTGGCTTTCTTGAAGTCCATGATGGTGAACCAGTACTTGCCGTAATCCTCGTTGATACGGGTGCCACGACCAATGATCTGCTTGAACTCGGTCATGGATTTGATGTGCTGGTCGAGCACCACCAGTTTGCAGGTCTGGGCATCAACGCCGGTGGTCATGAGTTTGCTGGTGGTGGCGATTACCGGGTAGCGCGACTCGGGGTTGATGAAGTTGTCCAGCTCGGCCTTGCCTTCCTTGTCGTCGCCGGTAATGCGCATCACGTATTTGCGGTTTTCCTCAACGCGCTTGGGGTTGAGGTTTACCAGGGCCTGACGCATGCGCTCGGCGTGGTCAATGTCGTCGCAAAAGATGATGGTTTTCTGGAAGGGGTCGGTGGCGGTCAGGTATTCGGTGACCTTGCGGGCGACCAACTGGGTGCGAGCTTCGATCACCAGGTCGCGGTCCATGTCCTTGAGGTCATAGACGCGGTCTTCGATCAGCTCACCGTTCTTGTCGCGCGTGCCCTTGGGCGGGCGCCAGCCTTGCAGGTCTCTGTCGAAGTCGATGCGCACCACTTTGTAAGGGGCGAGGAAGCCATCCTCAATGCCTTGCTTGAGGGTGTAGCTGTACACCGGCTCACCGAAGTAGGTGATGCTGGAAACCTCTTTGGTCTCCTTCGGCGTAGCGGTCAGGCCGATGTGGGTGGCACCGGAGAAGTAGTCGAGAATCTCGCGCCAGGCCGAGTCTTCGGAGGCGCTGCCTCGGTGGCATTCGTCGATCACCACGAGGTCGAAGAAGTCGGGGGAAAACTGCTTGTAGACATTCTTCTCTTCTTCGTTGCCGGTCACGGCCTGATACAGCGACAGGTAGATTTCGTAGGACTTTTCGATCTGCCGTTTGGCAATCTTGGTCATCGCCTGGCCGAAGGGCTTGAAGTCGTTGTTCTTGGTCTGGTCGACGAGGATGTTGCGGTCGGCGAGGAAGAGGATGCGTTTCTTCTGCCCGGACTTCCACAAGCGCCAGATGATCTGGAACGCCGTGTAGGTCTTGCCGGTGCCGGTGGCCATGACCAGCAGGATGCGATCCTGCCCGCGCGCCACGGCCTCGACGGTGCGGTTGATGGCGTTCATCTGGTAGTAGCGTGGCATGCGCCCGGAGCCGTCGTCGTAATACGGGGCTTCGGCTTTCTGCTGGCTTTCGCCACTCAGGCCCTTCCACTGGCAGTAGCGCTGCCAGAGCTCATCGGGGGTGGGGAACTGCTCCAGGCTAAGCTCGGTTTCCTTTTGCGCTCCGGTGCCACTGCGATCATGGAAGAGGAAGCCGTCGCCGTTGCTGGAGAATACGAACGGCACATCCAGCGCCTCGGCATAACCGAGCGCCTGCTGCATACCGGCGCCGAGAGCGTGCTTGTTGTCCTTGGCCTCGATAACCGCCAGCGGCAGGTTGGCCTGGTGATACAGGATGTAGTCTGCGCGGCGCGATTCGCCCCGGCTGTGCAGCTTGCCACGGACGATGATGCGGCCCTTGGTAAAGCTGACTTCCTCACGGACCTGCTTGTGCAAATCCCAGCCCGCTGCGGTGATGGCCGGCGTGATGTATTTGCTGCAGATGTCGCGCTCAGTCAGTGAATTCTTGTCCATGTATCCGTCCCGTTGAACTGCCTTGAGCTCGCATATCTGGTTAGCGAGGAGATTATTGGGACGGCGTAAAAGTCCACGCTAGAACCCTAGATTACGTCCCTGATGGCTCTTTGACCTAACTGTGTGCGAACGACGTCACAATATCTATCCAGCCAGCATGGGTAAAGCTCGCGTCCCATCAAAACGCGTTTTTTGCACAGAGGTAACACCAGTATTCCACTCCAGCTACTCGCGCGGCGTTGTGACGCCAGCGCATGGCGAAATGCACATCCCCATGCGATTGGATCACGCGGCTGGATCATCCCAATCCCCCGTCTGTCCTGAAGCTGCCGGAGGCTGCCCACGGTGAGAAAGTAAAGGCAGTTGCGCTCACAGAACAGTGGATGCGAGTAATCCAATAGCCCATCGATGCCGCCGTCCCGAATCATGCGATGCTGAGTCCGAGGTCGATCTGAGCAAATTGCGATCCTGAAGTCTAAACGCGAGCTCTCGTGCGCCCCTCAATGCTCCGGAATCCCGAATTCAAATTCCGTGACGCGGTATTCCAAAAGGTATTCCATAGAAAAAACAAACCGAATTTTTATTTTGTTTTTAAATAAGATAAAAATTCATTTCAGATTCCCCCGGCCCACCAAATTCCAAAGAAGAAGACGCCCTCGGGCGTCTTTTTTGTGCCTGGGTTTTGAGATTTGCGAGCCCCAAGAATCAGATTTCACCCCTTCCGTGCACGCCGTCGAATCAGCGCTGGCGCAATCACATGAGCCAGCGGCCCCGCAACCACTGTACTGATTCACTTCATGCCAAGTGCTGTATCTGTGGGAGCGGGTCTACCCGCGAAGAATCCAACGCGGCGCATGGCACCGGCTGCGCCGGTGTTCGCGGGTAAACCCGCTCCCACAGGCTGACCAATCAACGAGCTATTTGCTGTGTCATAAAAGCCCGGCTTGCCGGAGACAAGGCCAGCACAAGCACCTGCAACACGCGCAAACCTCTGCACCCTGGGCAAACGGCATGATGCGCTGAATACACCATTACCTTTCCGTGCTGGGCCCACCCCAGAAACGGACTTCGCCCAACAGATACGGGGGTCAAAGGACGAATGGTCGAAATGTGTCAGGCACGGGGAATTGCAGGGAGTTTTTTGCCACTACAGGAGTTTCAGCCAGGCGCGTTCGTCGTGGTGAAGTGAACTTCACTTTTTCGGCGTGTCAGATTAGGTCCTTGTCAAGCGAACTTCAGTAGAGGTACAGCCTTATGAGCATGGCCACAATTGTAAGTGCCGTGATTTCCAGTCTCGCACCAAGTGTCTTTGACCATAACAGCCTGCAAGAACCCGGCGCGCATGTCTCTGCCGTCGAATACCACTACGGTATGAACATCGATGTGAAACGGGTATTGCAGCGCACCGATACATCCGACAAGACCGGCGTGGTACCGGTGACCGTAGTGTATGAAGACAACAACGGCGAAATTCATAAAATCCGTTTCCTCGAATGGGGTGGAAGCCCCGCCGCCCCTACTGGTGTTGCCTGATCCACACAACGCTAAAGCCCCGCAGAAGCGTAATTCAAACCTCACCGCACTCAGTGCAGCTGATGTTCTTATTACCTGAAAATGGACATGACCGAATGATTAAAAGTTTATTCGCAACAACCACTATTATCTTGAAATTGTAATTCTGCAAATTAATAGATAGTAATCACTGAAATCCAGTTACAACCAACAACAGCACGCTCTAGTCAAAGCGTGCCGGGTGTAATGCTGAGCAGGTCACAAAGTTTTACTTGAGGATACCCAAATGAAAACCATGAAAGTTCTCTTCGTTGCCGCCGCCCTGACCGCTTCTTCTTTGGCGATGGCTTCCGGCGGTGGCGATCGGACCTTCGCGCGCATGGAGTCAGCCCGGAAAGCCTCGATGCAGGCGTTCCAGCTTGCACAGAAACAAAAGGCAGAAGCCGCTGTAGCTGAAAGCAAAGCCAAACCAGCCAATGACGCCAAAGGCTGATCGGTGTAGCGCGTCCTCCAGCCTGGCCAGATAGCAGGCGTTTTCATTGTTCAGCGCTTGAAGTGTTCAGTTAATGAAGGCGCGCATACTGCTGGGGTATCGCGCCCATTAGAGGGGAAACTCCCCCCGAACTCGGGGACATGCCATCTACGCTCGAGTTGTTCCAGCCCCACTATGAAGCCGTAGTCTCTATCGTGCCTGCCGTGCTGGCGACCACAAGCGCGACGATACAAGCCAGCAAAGCGAATGCCGTGAACACCGCCATCACATGCATGCATGGCATGACATGATTCCAGGCTCTAGCTACCCCCAGGAAAGCGGCGAACAGCCAACCACTCATAGAGAACGCGCCCAAGAGTGCAAGGCGTCCGCGGTCGGAACCCGGTAACAAGACGAAAGGGGCTTTTTGCAACAACGGGAAGCCGACGCGATGTAACAGACCACCGTTCAGCGTCAGCAGCGCGACAACCGCAACCTTGGCCCAGAGCTTCTGGTTGAGCAAGTACGCTGTGCCCTCCAGGAGATAACCCTGAAGTATCAACAGCAGACCACTGACCCAAAGGGCCAGTAACGCGAGGGTGGCGATTTTACGGGTTTCTTCCAGGTACTCATGCTTTGCCTGATCCAGCGCTTCCTTGCGCCAACTCCAGAGCTTGTGATCGGCAAGCAATACCCTGCCCAAGGCAATGCAGGTGGCGAGCAGGTGAACATACACGAGGAGCATTTTCAGCATTATTTTTTGACCTTGTTTTTATATAGACGATGCGCTCCCTGCGTCATGAAATTTAATCTTAATGATACCTATTACCTCTTGCAACGTAATGTTTCAATTCATCGCATCAGTATCGGGACAGGTGGTTTTCCTTGGTCGCTACACAAACGCGTGGCCTTCATCGTGCTCAGCTCCCCGGATAAACCAGCTCGATCTGCTCGTCGACTGCCAGGCCAGCTCGTGGCTTATCCTGATTCACCGGTGCTTCGAGAAAGCGCCAGCGACAATCAGATACATCAAGATGATGAAAGGCTGAAAAAACAAAGGGCACCCATCCACTGGTGCCCTTTGCCTTACCGCCAGGTGAACTCAATCACCCCATCGAACGCACCGCCACAGGTTGCGCATGGCCACGCGTGGTCACGATCCCCAGGAAAGAAATCACGATCGCCAGGCCCAATGTCGAGCTCACTTCCGCCCGGTGTTCAGGCGTGTACATCATTACCGCCAGTGCCCCGGCAATGAACAGGATCACCGCCCAGGTCAGGTACGGGAACAGCCACATGCGGAACTTCAGCTCGGTGTTCTCCCGCTCCAGGCGACGGCGCATGCGCAGTTGCGAAATGGCGATGACCATGTATACCAGCAAGGCAATGGCACCGGAGCTGGCCAGCAGGAACTCGAACACGCCCTTCGGCGCGAAGTAATTGAGGATGGCAATGGCCGCGCCGATCAGCGTGCTGCCGAACACCGCGGCACGCGGTACACCGACCTTGGAGGTCTTGTTGAGCATGGCCGGCGCGTCACCGCGCTTGGCCAGCGAGTACATCATCCGCGAGGCGATGTAGATCGACGAGTTCATGCAGCTGGTCACTGCCACCAGTACCACCAGGTCGACCATGAAGGCCGCGTTGGGGATGTTCATGATCTCCAGCGCACGCTGGTAGGACCCCACCACCGCCAACTGCGGGTCGTTCCACGGCACCACCGAAATGATCACGAAGATCGACAGGATGTAGAAGGTACTGATACGCCAGATCACCGAGCGAGTGGCCTTGGCGATGTTGCGCGACGGGTCGCTGGATTCGGAAGCGGCGATAGTCACCGCTTCGGTGCCGATGAAACTGAACATCACGGTGATGAACGCACCGACAACAGCCGACCAGCCCTTCGGTGCAAAGCCGCCGTGCTCGGCCATCAAGCTGCCCAGGCCGCTGACCTCGCGGTTGGGCAACCAGCCCATCAGCGCGGCGAAACCCAGGCCAATGAAACCGAGAATGGCCGTGACCTTGAGGATGGCGAACCAGAACTCGAACTCACCGTACTTGGCCACGCTGAACAGGTTGGTACCGGCCAGCAGCAGCACCGAAGCCAGGGCGAATATCCAGCTGTCTACCTGCGGGAACCATGCGTTCAGCACATGCCCGGCGGCCAACGCCTCGATCGGGATCACCAGTACCCAGAACCACCAGTACAGCCAGCCGATGGTGTAGCCAGCCCAGCGGCCGATGGCCTGCTCGGCGTAGGTGGAAAACGATCCGGTGTCCGGGTGTGCCACGGCCATTTCGCCGAGCATGCGCATGACCAGTACCACCAGGGCCCCGGCCACGAAATAGGAAATTATTGTAGCTGGCCCGGCTGCCGCGATGGCGTGGCCAGAGCCGACGAAAAGTCCGGCGCCGATGATGCCGGCGATGGACAGCATCGTTACATGACGTGGCTTGAAACCTTGGGCAAGGTTGCCATCAGATCCCACGGTGTTCATTGATGTTGTTCTCTTTTTGCTGACACAAGGATGGGCGGGCAGGCGTAGGCGAAAATATCTCCTTTGAAATCAAAAAGTCGACACGTTACTCGTGCTCTGTTGTTGATATTTGGCACGCGTCACAGAGCAACGTGTCAGTGCAAGTCGGGCTTCATTTAAGCCTTGCAGGGCTGTGGGTAATTACACGAGAACGCCCCGAAACTGTTTGATCACGACAGGGCATTTCCATTGCCGCCAGCTGTCACCGACGGCATGCCCGATCGCGTCACCGGGCCGTCTGGAGCTTTTGTTTTTCATTCGGGTGTATTGTGCCTGGGCTGCAAAGCAGCCCAGGCCGTTACCAGGTCAGGCAGATCTTGCCGAAGTGCCGGTTGCTCTCCTGATAACGGAACGCCTCGACGATCTGCTCCAGCTCGAAATGCTTGTCCACCACCGGCCGCAGGCCGTTGGCATCGATAGCCCGCACCATCGCCTGCTGCTGGGCGCGGCTGCCCACCAGCACACCTTGCAGGCGAATCTGCCGCACCAGCGCCTGCACCAGCGGCAACTGCCCGGCCACGCCGGTGAGGATGCCGATCAACGACACATGTCCACCAATGCGCGTGGCAATCATCGATTGCTCCAACGTCGCCGGGCCGCCCACTTCGATCACATGGTCGACGCCGCGGTTGCCGGTCAGCTCGCGCACTTTCTCACCCCAGGCCGGGGTGCTCCTGTAGTTGATCAGGTGGTCGGCCCCCAGGGCCTTCAGGCGCTCCAGCTTGGCGTCGCTGGACGAGGTGGCGATCACTGTCGCGCCGGCCAGCTTGGCAAACTGCAGGGCGAAGATCGACACACCGCCGGTGCCCTGCACCAGCACCGTATCGCCGGGCTTGAGATGATCGTCGCTCATCAGTGCGCGCCAGGCAGTGAGGCCGGCTGTGGTCAGAGTGGCAGCTTCAGCGTGGCTGAAGCCTTTGGGCGCCAGGGTGAATGCGGTGGAGTGAGCGGTGACCTGTTCACGGGCGTAACCATCGATACCGTCGCCGGGCACCCTGGCAAAACCTTCGACATTGGCCTGACCGTCGAGCCAGTCGGGGAAGAAGGTACTGACCACGTTGTCGCCAACCTGGAATTCGGTGACGCCACTCCCCACCGCGACCACTTCGCCAGCGCCATCGGCCATGGGGATGCGCCGCTCGCTCGGGCCCCACATGCCGCTGACCACGGCGAAATCGTGATAATTGAGGGAGCTGGCGTGCAGGCGCACGGTGATCTCGCCGGCCTGGGGTGCAGGAGCCTCGCTGCTACCGACCTCGACCTTGTCGTAGCCGCCGCCGGGTTTTACGTAAATGGCCTTGCTGGTCATGGGTAGGGTCTCCGTTCAGGGAATAGATTGGGGTTCAGCATAGACAGGTCCGGCCTCTTCGCGGGTGAACCCGCTCCCACAGGTTGAGTGCTGCACTTGAGCTCGGCGCGGTCCCTGTGGGAGCGGGTTTACCCGCGAAGAGGCCCGCACAGGCGACACAAAACCTCAGCCCAGCATCACCTTCAGTGCCCGGCAATCGGCCGCATGCCAGTCCACCAGTTCCGGCCACGGATTGTCCGGCAGGTTCACCAGCACCGTGCGCGCCCCCGCGGCCCGCCCGCAGTCCAGGTCAAACCGGTAATCCCCCACCATCACCAGTTCACCCGGCGCCACACCCCAGGCATTGGCAATCTTCAGCAGCCCATCCGGGCTAGGCTTGGGCGCCGCTTCGTCACGCCCGAGAATATGCTCCACCGGGAAACAGTCCGCCAGGCCGATGGCCTCCAGCGTCACATGCGCCAACTCGCGGGCATTACGGGTCAGAATGCCCAGCCGACAACCACGCTCGGCCAGTTCGCGCACCAGTTCCACCGCCCCGGTGGCCGCCGTGGAGGCAATTGCCAGGTCGCGCTCGTGCTCCAGCAGCCAGGCATGCTTGGCCGCCGCTTCGTCCGCCGGCAGGGCCGCCAGGTGGGTGAGGATGTCGTGCTCGGCCGGGATATCCAGCGCCACGCGGATGGCGGCAAAATCGTGCACAGCTATGGTCAGGGTGCCGTCCATGTCGAACACCCAGTTGCGTACCTCGCCCAGGCTCATGCCCAGTCCTTGCGGTGGCGAATCAGGCCTTCCTGGCACGACGACGCCACCAGTTGCCCGGCCTGGTTGAAAATGTTGCCGCGGCAGAAGCCACGGGCATTACCCGCCCAGGGGCTGTCGGTGGCGTACAGCAGCCACTCGTCGGCGCGCAGGTTACCGTGGAACCACAGCGAATGGTCGAGGCTGGCGATCTGCATGTCACGCTGCCACACCGATTTGCCATGGGGCAGCAACGAAGTGGTCAGCAAGCCGAAGTCCGAGGCGTAGGCCAGCACGTATTTGTGCAGGGCGGGGATATCGGGCAGGTTGCCGTCGGCGCGGAACCAGGCGTACTTCACCGGGTCGCCAGGCTTGGGGTTGAACGGGTCGCGCTCGGTGACCGGGCGGATCTCGATCGGCTTGGCGCACAGCACCTTGTCGCGAATACGCTCGGGCAACTGGTCGGCCATGGCACGGGCCAGCTCGACTTCACTGGGCAGGTTCTCCGGGCCGACCACCTCAGGCATCTGTGCCTGGTGCTCGAAGCCTTCCTCGTCGTACTGGAACGAGGCGCTGCAGGTGAAGATGGGCTGGCCCTTCTGAATCGCCGTCACCCGCCGGGTGCTGAAGCTGCCGCCATCGCGCACGCGGTCCACCGAATACACCACCGGCAGGCTGGCATCGCCAGGGCGCAGGAAGTAACCGTGCAACGAGTGCACATGACGTGCGTCCTCGACCGTCTGGCTGGCCGCCGACAACGATTGGCCCAGGACTTGCCCGCCATACAGTTGGCGGAAGCCCAGGTCCTGGCTGCGTCCACGGAACAGGTTCTCCTCGATGGACTCGAGGCTCAACAGGTCGACCAGGTCGTCCAACACATGACTCATCGGGGGTTCTCCTAGCAAGGCAACACGTCTCTTACAGCACACCTATGAAGGCAAATAATACAGGGTTTGTCATTCGCGCCGGGCATGGCCATGCATTCAGGCGCGCAGGGTACGCTCCCAGTGTGCACGGTCGATGCGGTACAGCACATGCGGGCGCAGCGGGTGGCCCACGGGCAGGCGGGGGTGTTCGAAACTGCCATTCAGGTCCTGCTGCATACCGATGGCCTGCATGACCTTCTGCGAGGGCAAGTTGCTCTCGCTAGTGAACGACACCACCTCTTCCAGGCGCAATTGGGCGAAAGCACAACGCAGGCAAGTCCATGCTGCCTCACTGGCAAAACCCAGGCCCCAGTGGCGGCGCGCCAGGCGCCAGCCGATCTCCACCGCTGGCGCGAAGTCGGCATCGAACCCCACGTGCATCAACCCGGTCATGCCGATGAAGGCACCGCTGTCCTTGCGCTCCAGGGCCCACAGGCCAAAGCCGTATTCATTGAAATGCCCGCGCACGCGGCCGATCAGGGCAGCCGCCTCCAGGCGTGTCAGCGGCGCCGGGAAGTAGCGCATCACCTGCGGGTCGGCGCACATCGCAGCAAACTCGCGCAGGTCTTCGTCGTGCCATTGGCGCAACACCAGGCGTGCGCTTTCCAGTTGCAAGATTGGGGTCATGGGACATGCTCCGGTTTTACTGTCTTGCAGTTTACAGCGTAGGCGCGGGCGCTGGTTTCACCCAGCCGGTGCGCCCGAATGCAATTTTCACACGCCCTTCACCGCCCCCCGACAGGCCGCTTGGCAGGATGCCTGCCATCCACCGCCGCGCCAGCCGCGACCATGCCAACGGAGCAACGCATGCTATCGAGCAACACCCTTGGGCACCCTGCCATCCATGCCAGGCGCAAGCGACGCCTGTCCCGCAAAGCCCTCGGTGCCGCCCTTGGCCTGTGCATGGTCGTGGCGGCGTTGAGCACCTGGCTGGCGACGAGGACGCACATCGTGGACCTTGGCAACGAACAACGGTTGAGTGACAGCGGTCTGCTGCAGGACTGGGCCGACGGTGCGGTGATCGTGATGATCCGCCATGCCGAGCGCTGCGACAGCGCCCCCGGCCCGTGCCTGGACGACCCCACCGGCATCACCGTGGGCGGCAGCCAGGCCGCCGGGCGCGTTGGCCAGGGATTGCACCGGTTGGGCCTGAACAACGCCGATATGCTCAGCAGCCCGAAACTGCGCACACGGCAAACCGCGCATTTCATCCTTGGCCAGGCGGTGGCCAGTGAGGACTGGCTGGAAAGCTGTGACAGCCAGTTCGCCAGCGAAGCGCTGGCACACAAACGGCCGGGGCATAACCTGGTGCTGGTGACCCACAACGGTTGCATCGACCATTTCGCCCGCCAGCAGCACGTTGTGGGTGGCGAGCGTGAAAGTGGCTATGCCAGTGCGCTGTTCGTTTCGGTGGATGGCAATGGCAAGGCGCGCATCCTCGGGCGCCTGAACGAACCCGACTGGCAACGGGTTCTGGCAAGCGCCGCGAAGTGACATGGACAACCGTCCAGGCTGCCGCGATGCCCTGTAGCAACCGGCCATGTGCGGGGCTTGCCCGCCAATGGCTGACCGGCTAGGCGCCGGATGCCTCGACTCGATCGTTGCTCTGGGCGAGGCGGGTCGCCGGGGCTTGCAGCAATAGCGTCACGGTCAGTACCACCAGCAGGAACGGCAACACCCAGGCATTTTCTATGAGTGCCAATTGCAGGCTGAGGATCATCATCAGAACCGGCGTGGCCAGTGCGTTCGCCTTGCTCACATACAGGCCCACGGCAGCCTCGCTGTAGCGGCAGGCAATGGCCACACGGATGTGTAAGCGTGCACCGCCGAACGCCATGCCGAGTATCAACAGGCTTATCGCCTTGATGGTCAGCGTGTCGGGCAACAGGAACCACATCGAGGTGGAGAACACCGCGAGCGCGATCAGCGCCGACAGGTAGACCGACAGGTTACGCCCGGTATTGGCAATGATGACCAACACGCCTATCAACGCCATGCCCAAGCCGAATACCGCATCGAGTACGCCGAGCTCGAACAGCGACCACCCATGGTTGGACACATACACCGGCAGCATGAAGTTGAACGCCCCGAGGATGGGCCAGACCAGCACCATTGGTATGAACAAGATCAGCGGCAACCGGGCCGGGTTCGCCACGATACGTGCTTGCTCCGTACCCACCGGCCCACGGTCACGGGTGTAGCAAGTGCCTGCGACCACCAGGAGACCGCCGCCGATCACTAGCGCGTAACCCACGGGGCTGAGGATCGGCATCAGACCCGCCGCGAGCAGCGGGCCAATCATCAGCGCCGCTTGGCTAGTCGCGGTGGTGGCACCGCTGATACGGCGAACCTTGCTCTCGTCCATGCCCCGCTGGATCTGGGTAAACCACATATCCAGGCTGGCTTCGAGCGACAGGATCATCAGCCAGACGAGCAAGTTGATGACTAACAAGCCGACGGTGAACTCCCGCGAGAACCCGGAGGCCAGGGCCAGGCAGGCCATGCACAGAAGGAACCCGCCACTCATCTGGCGACCGCTCAGGCTGCTCGACAAGCGCTTGATCATCATGGGTGTGATGAATGCGGGGAGGAATGAACAGAAGATGGCCAGTGCCAGCGGCAGATAGTCACCGTCGTTCTGCTTGAGAATAGTCCACGTCAAAGAAACCATCAGTGCACCGGAAAACAGTCGATAGACTGTCGAGCAAATCAGAAAGATTGCCAACGCTTGCGAGGAACCGTTTTTTTCACTCATCGTTTCGATCCTTGCTCTGTAGTACGCAGAAGTTCTTTTTCGAATGGCCGACGTCGGCCGCTGCACTGGCGGGGGTGCAAGTGCAAGCAGCCGTCATCTCGGGAAGTGGCAGTCAGGCGAAGGTACGCATCGCCTGGAGCGTTTTGTCGATGTCCTGGGAGGTATTGACGATCCCTGCGGAGAAACGCACCGTCGAGTGACGATAGGGCGTGGCGCTGGCGATAATGTTCTGCGCCTTCAACTTCGCCACCACGTCCTTGGGCGCCCAGCCCTTGACGTCGCAGCAGACGATACCGGCAGAGAACTGCGCAGCCTGCGGTGTGTGCAGGTATACGTTGGGCAGCTTGGCCAGCCCTTCCTTGAGTTGCCCGTTAAGCTCAGCAACCCGATCAGCAATGCGCTTGCGACCAATTTTTTCGACGAACTGGAACGCCTCGATCAGCGCCCACTGGTTTTCGAATGCCAGGAATCCGCCCGGGCTGACCCACGCGGCCTGGGTGTCACCTTGCGGAGCGCGCTCCTGGCGCCAGGCATTGGCAGGCTCTGCCGCCATGATGGTGGGAATCGTCGGGATGATGTGAGCCCACTGACCTTCACGGGCCCAAACCACCCCCGTACCGTGCGGCCCGAGGATCCACTTGTGCGTGCCTGCACTAAAGAAATCACAACCCAGGCTGGCGACCTGAGCCTCCGAACACCCGAAGCCATGCACGCCGTCGATCACGTAGATGATCCTTTGCGCTTCGGTACGATCGCGGTTGAGCCGTGCGACGAGATCGCCGATTTCCTTGACCGGCAAACGTACGCCCGTACCCGAGTGTACCCAAGTCATCGCCAGGATACGGGTCGACGGCCTGATGGCGGCTTCGATACGCGCGACGATGGCCTCGACACTAACGTCCTGCGGGCCTTGGTAAAGGTCGATGCGCCTGATGCTTCCGCCCCATTTGGCCACCGCTAGACGCATGGCCTCGTCATGGGTATACCATTCGTGGCTGGTCGTCAGGATTTCCTGCTCAGGAGCCAATTTGAGGCCGTTGTAGACCATCGCCAAGCCCTGGGTGGTGCTGGTGGTCAAGGCGATATCCTCGGCCCGCCCTCCGGTATACGCCGCCGCCGCTTCGCAGACCTTGCGCCAGACCATATCCTCTGGCTTGGCGAACATGTTGTCTTCCAGATACGTATAGGGATTTTCATCGAAGGCTTGCCGATGGCGAGCCATGGCGTCGCGCACCGGCTTGGGATTAGAGGCCAGAAAGAAGTTGGAGATGTGCACGAGTTCCGGCGACAGCTTGAACTGCGCCTGCACCGACGCCCAGTCGCCTGGGTCGAATGCCGCCACAGTTTCATCCTGTGCAGGCACAGCCGCGCCCCCTGCATTCGCCAAACTTGCGATCATGCTGCCTCCAATCAAGGGGGCGTCCATGGCGCCGCCCACGAAACCACATCTTCCCAAACCCATTTCGATTCCCTGTCGATTCACAGTGAGGTTCGTGCAGGACGCGCGAACAGAGCGTTGAATATACGCTGCCCATAGAGGCCGACAGCCAGGCCGAGGACAATCAGGATTACCGCCAGCACCTTGCTCATCGGCACGCTCTCGTTGAACACCAACACCGAGCCGAGCATGCCGAAAATAGGCACCAGCAGCGAAAGCGGCGCGACTGTCGACACGGGGTAGGTCTTGAGCAGCGAGTTCCAGATCCAGTAGGCGAATAGCGTGTTGGGGTAGACCTGGAACAGGATCGACAGCACGGCGGTAATATCTACCTGCCGGGCCAAGGTGGTATAGCCTGTGCTGCCATTCACCACGTAATCCAGGATGAACAACGGGATCGGCGCGAAGGCGCTGGACCAGACCAGAAACGCGAATACGTCTTTAGTCCTGGCCTTTTTGTTGATGACATTGGCGACGCTCCACGAGGCTGCGCCGAACAGCACCAGCAGTACACCGGGCAGCGTTACCGAGCCGTCGCTAATCTTGATAATGCACAGCAGCCCTGCGAAGGCGATCACCATGCCTAGTACCTGAAAGCGGGTCAGTGCTTCCTTGAATACGAGACCGCCCAGCAAGATGGTGAAGAAGGCGCTGAATTGCAGCACCAGCGAGGCGATGCCTGCCGACAGACCCGCCTTGATTCCCAGGTTGACCACACCCCATAAGCCGATACCGAACACCAGCCCATAGCCGATGATGAAGCGCCAGGGCACATCAGGCTTGCGGATGAAGAAAATCGCTGGCAACGCGCACAGGCTGAAGCGGATGCCTGCGAGGATGAACGGGTCGACGGTGGCCAGGCCCAGCTTGATCACCGAAAAATTGACACCCCAGATCGCGGTGATGAGTATGGCCAGGACTACATGCAGTGGTTTCATGAATGAGCTGCCTTGATGGGATAGGGCTTAAGCGACGGATGTCAGGCTTTGGGTGAGCCTCACCCGTGAGAACAGGGTGTGCATCCAGTCTCGGGTCTGCTGCGGTTTGGTCGTCTTGATGATGCCCGCCAAAGGCGCCTCGAACGCCGAATAGGTCACGTGCCCGGGCAGCAGTTCGCCTGATTGCAGTTCGTTCCACTGCACCACAAAGGGGCTGGTACGCAGCTCCTCGGCGCCATCCAGACCTTGATAGATGCGCTCTGGGTGAGTGTGGCCAGGGAACACGAACCAACCGTAGCCCAGGTCCGGTTGCCGCTCGCTAAGAGCCGACTCGTCCAGCTTGCCATCGACGTGGATACGCAGCTCCAACGAAGGCAAGTGTATGCCGGTTGCCAGCTCGTAGGTCGCCACCACGTCCGCACCGCCGACCCGGTTACCCACTTCGAGGAACACCGGCTCGTCCCCGTCCATGATCGCTTCCAGATGGAAGGCACCATTGTCGATCTGCACCGCCTGCAATGCCTTGCCGACCCAATCGCGCATCTGCAGGGTGCTTTCAAGATGCCAAGAGCCCAACGGTGTCCCACGCTCCATGTAGCCCAGGCAGGTGCCGACGTATTCGCTGGCTTGCAGCGTGACGATCCGACCGTTCAACACCAGGCCATCGAAGTGGCGGATAGGGCCTGCGATGAATTCCTCGACCTGAAAATCTTCTATGGACAGCGATTGGTCACTGATCTTACGGCCGATCTCCTCGAAGGCATGTGACGGCTGCGGGTGAATGCTCACATCCGCGCTCGATGCCCCGCTGTGAGGCTTGAGCACGGTCGCACCGGTCCATGGCACCTGCCCCTGAAGGTCCAGGTAACAGGCCAGTGACATGAACCGCGGTACCCGCAAGCCGCTGGCTTGCACTGCCGCTTTCATCTGCAACTTGTTACGCGACAGGGTCAATGTCTTGAAGGAAGCCCCTTCGACACCGAGTGTTTCGCGCAGACGCGCAGCATCAAGGAGTTCGTACTCTGACATCGAGATGATCCGGTCGAAGCACTGAGGGGCGTCAGCCAGCCACGTCAGAGCCTCGTCGCTGGCGCTGGCCGCACCGGGCCGAACGACCCGTTCGCAGCGCAACTGGGCTGGGAGCGTGTCGATCGCCGCCTGCTTGCCGAAGTAGGTGACATCGTGCAATTCATGATCGATGCCGCGGTGATACTCGATACGTGGGTAAGGCACACGGTGCAAGATTAGAATTTTCATACCAGTAGTCTCGATGCACGAAAGCGATTTCAGGACGCGACCTTGAGTGAGTGCCGGGATGCCAACTTGCTATCGAGCACCTCCAGCCATTGCTCACGCAGTACCGCCACCAGATCGCGGATATCGACCTGCGCATCGTGCAGCGCGACACAGGCCTGGGCCACGAAATCGCTGTTGTCCCTGGGGATTGCATGGATAAGACGTGACGGTGCGGTGACCCAGGCGCATTCGAGCAAGGTGATATCTACCTTCGCCATGCCCAGCTTCTGAGCGGCAGAAGCCAGTGCTTTGTCGACCAGGGTCTGGATATCACCAAGCCCGGCTACATCCACTATCATGTCGCGAGGCACGCCCAACATTACCGTCGCCGCGCTGCAGGTGGCCGATGGCAGCTCCTTGGGGGCGGCCGCCGAGAACACCGAGTCGACCCATGCGGCATACAAGTCGAGCCCATGGACGGCATGTGCAAGCGTCCAGATCTTCATACCGGCGGGGCGACGATTAGGCTCGACCACCGCCGTGTTGTAATCGCGATCGCTGAGCTTGATCTCGTTGTGGAACGGGCCGATGCGCTGGCCCACCAAGCGGTTGACTTGCTCGCCGGTGACCCGAATGGCCCTGCGCTCCTGGTCGCTGAGGCGGGCGGGGAGGATTTGCGCTATCTCCACCGGATAGCGCCCGGTGGCGCTGACTTTCTCGGTGATGAACCACAACTCACCGAGCCCGTCATAGGAGTATTCACGAGTGAAGGGTATGAACGCTTCCGCCAATACCCCCTTGTCCAGGTAGGGCGCCACTTCCGCAAACGCCTGCTCGCAGTCTGCCCCCGGCGCAACCACCACCACGCCTCGATTATTGCCTTCGGAGGTGGGCTTGATCACAAAGCCACCTGCCTGGCGCAGGGCGAAGTTACGCACATCATTGATGCAACCGATGCGTTCGAAGTCAGGCACCATCACCCCCAGCCGGTCGAGCAGCAGGCTGATGCGTTTCTCACTGATGCGGTACACCAGCTTGTCGAACGCACCCAGCGCCAGCCCTGCGTCGTCCACCGGCAGGCCGAGCCGTTCGAGCAGCTCGGAGCCACTGGCCACGGCATTGTCGGAAAAGACGATACCGGCGCTGATACGCGCAGCGTCATCGCCCAGTTGGCCGAGTACTTGCTGGACGAAGTCCGCGGCCAGCGGGTCAGCATCGATGACCCGATCACTGATGTGCAAGTCATGCGGCTGGGGGGCGCTGCGCACTAGCCAGGTCTCGGCATTCCAGCGCTCGCGTGCATGGTCGCGCATGTGCCGGACATCGCTGATCCGGCTCAGGTTGTAATCCACAATCAGCAATACCGGTGCTTGCAAAGGCATATTCATCGTCTCCAGTGCTTGGCAGGGGGTCAGAAGCTTTCGATCTGGTACTGGATGTCCAGCGCAGTGGCAGAAATCCGGGCCAGGCGCTTCAGCTCGGTTGGCTGGCTGGCGCGATCGAACGTCCAAAGCAACTGGCCAAGGAACACTTCACGCGCATGCGCCGGTATTACATCGCCTGCCTTGAGCAGGATGTGCGTGACTACGGGAGCGAGTGGCAACTCGGTCAGGGTCACCGAACTGAGCGTGCCTGGCGTGGCGAAATAGACGCGGAAGAAAGTGGCCGTGGTCTGCGCAGTGGTGCCGTCCGCTCGCCAGCCGAGCCGGACCAGCCGCTGCGATAGGGCCGCGCGGGCCGTGGCGTCGTCCTGGCTGGCGAATAGCAGATCCAGCCACAACGAAAGCATGCCCTGACCACCAGTGACCGCTTCGACACTGTGGGAAATCAGGCTGCCGCCAACGCGCGGATTAATTTCGATCAAGTCCCAGTGTTCGCCGGTAAAGCGTGCTTCGACGTGATAACAGCCCCACTTGAGGCCCAGGCAGTCCAGCACCTGGCCCAGCCACTCCAGACCTGCCGCTATCTGCGCCTGATTGAGGCTGACCGGGGGCGTAGTGCAGCTGTCTTCCAGCACGGTCTCGGCGGTTTCGGTCACTTCGTATTTTTCATGGATGCCCACAACGTGAACCTGGCCATCGACCAACAGTGTCTCGAAACTGAATTCCTTGCCGGGAATGTAATCCTCGGCCATGAACTGCAAACCATCGTTGAATGCCGAGGCGTACACGGTGTCTTGCACCGAGGCCTCGCGTAACGCTTCAAGCGCGGTCCAACTCGTGTCTGCGCGCATGGGAAATGCAGCATAGGACGCGATGCCGTGGATCGGCTTGATGAAATAGGGCTTGCCCTCTGCCTGTAACGCTTGCAGCACCGATGCAGACAATGCATGCGCCTGGACGTGCGATAGGCCAGCCTGGGCAAGCTGGTTGCGCACATCCAGCTTGTTACGCAACGCAAGCGCTTGCTGGGGGCCAATATCGTAAGTGCCGAGCGAAGCGTTGGCCGCTGCCATCAGATGGCGATAGCCCTCCCACACGCTGATACAGCAAGTGATCTGTTCGCCCGCCTCGCGCAAATTCCGGAGGGCAGTATTCACATCCTCCATTTGCAACTCATGCGCGTCGCCAACGTAAAGCTTGTCCGCCCAGGCTTGAATCTGCTCCAGACGGGCTGGTACATGTTCGGGAAGCGGCAATGAAGACAGCACGAAGCACCGAAGCTGACGGCGATGCAACTCTTGCTTCAAGTCCTCCAGGAAAGAAAAGCCGCAATGGCTCAGGATCAGAACACCGGGTCGAGTCGTCTTCATTGCCTGCTCCATTCCTTAAGCTGCCTGGCCTTGCGGCTTGGCCAGGGTGTCCAGGTACAGTTCGTTGAAGTACATGGCGAGGACTTTCTGATGCTCGGCCAGGTAGCGCTTCAGCGCGGCGATATCCTGCTCACCCTTGATCAGGAAGCGCAGCGCTGCCCAGACTTCACCTGGATGGTCATCGTTGATATCAGTGTGGGAATGGGAGATCTGGCCGACAATCTTGGACTCGCCAACAGAGCCCTTGAGTGCTTCGAGTTTGCGCGGCTCGAGTTTCACGTTCACGTACTCGACCAAGTAGGAATAGGCGATGACGCCCAGTGGCCCTTCATGATCCAGCAGGTAAGAGAAGAAACCGGCCAGCAGTTTGGTGGACAGGTAGGGCTCAGTGGCGAGGAACTCCTCGCGACTTACACCGACGCGTTGCAGGTCCTGGATGAACAGGTCGTCGTGGAGCATTTCCTCCTGTTCGTAGTGCGCCCAGATCTGCGCTGCTTCAGGGCTGACCTTGGCCACCTCGACCAGCGCCTTGGCCTCGGCCACGCGCAGCAGGCGGATACGCCATGCCGTTTCGATCAGGTGGCGTTTGTAGTAGGCGCTATTGACGTCCTTGCCTTCCAGATGAGCGGCTTGAGGAACGGTTTTGTACCATTGCTCGACCTGGTCGTCGATGATCTTGTCAATTTCCCCCCGCAGGTTTACCGAAGCGGCGGCGCTGAGGAAAGGAGTGCGATCGCCATATCCAACATTCTTTACACGGTTAAGCATAAACAAGCCTCTTTTTGGGTTTGGTTAGAACGACACCACTCATCATGAGCGGACTTGAACAGCACACTTGTCAGCCAATTACTTCGATGGCCAATTCACCTCTTATCAAACATTGACAGGCCAGGCGGTACTCCTCCCCGCTGTAGCCCAATAACTCGATAAATGCTTCTTCGTCATCATTTCGCGGATTCAAGGCATCAAACCCGACTTTGACTTTGATCAGGCATGCACCGCAGGCGCCAACTCGGCAACCCAAGGGGATCACATTCTTTCCCCCGGCTTCCCATTCGATATCCGTGATGGGTGAATTAGAGGGCAACTGAAATTCAATTTCATGTGAAACGACAGTGAGTTTGTGCAGTGCCATACTTGCCTCGGTTTATATTAAAATTCTTGTTGCGCGCACACGGCATTACTTCAACGTATACAAACGATGATGAGGAAGTTCTAAACTTCAGGGGTTTATTTGGATGTCAGTTCAAGCCAGAGCCAGTAAAGCAACGCCGCAGCGCTGATGGCCGCGCCCAAGATACAAACGGCTACCCAGCCTGCCTGGGCATACGTATAAGTCGCCGCGATCGCGCCCAGCCCGCTGCCCACCGAGTAGAAGCACATGTAGGCGCCCACGAGACGACTTTGCGCATCAGGCCGTGCGGCAAAGATCAGGCTCTGGTTGGTGACATGTACGGCCTGCACGGCAAAATCCAGGAGCACCACGCCCACGACCATGGCCAGCAGCGAACTGTGGACGAATGCGGTGGGCAACCACGACAAGGTCAGCAGCGCCAGAGCGACACCCGTGGTGCGATTGCCCAGCCCCCGGTCGGCAAGCCGCCCGGCCCGCGCTGCCGCCAGGGCCCCTGCCACGCCAGCCAGGCCGAACAGCCCGATCTGGGTGTGCGAGAGGGCCAGGTCAGGCTCGCTGAGTGGCAGCACCATGGAGGTCCACAGCACGCTGAATGCAGCGAAGATGAGTAGAGCGAACGTGCCCCGGATGCGCAGCGTGCGCTCGCTCAGGAATAGCTGCAACACCGAACGCAGCAGTACCAGGTAGCCGCCTTTCAGCGTGGGCGTGACCGCCGCCGGCAGCATGCGCCACAGCACCAGCGCCATGCCCGTCATCAAGGCTGCCGAAACGAAGTAGACACTGCGCCACCCTGCCAGGTCGGCCATCGCGCCAGACACGAAGCGCGCCAGCAGAATGCCCAGTACGACGCCACTGGTCACGGTGCCGACCGCCTGCCCGCGCTGCTCTGGGCTCGCCAGCGTGGCCGCGTAGGCCACCACCACCTGCACCAGCACCGCCATCAGCCCCACCAGCACCATCGCACCAAGCAACACGGCCCATTCCTGCGCCATCCCTACGGCGCAAAGGGCCAAGGCGGACAGGAGCATTTGCGTGAGGATGAGTTTCTTACGATTCAGCAGGTCACCCAGCGGAACTATAAAGAGCAGGCCAACCGCATAGCCGGCCTGGGTGGCAGTGACTACGACACCGATGGTGCTGGCAGGCACCGACAGGCTGCTGGCCATCGACTCCAGCAGCGGCTGGGCGAAATAGACGTTGGCCACGGCCATGGCGCACGTAATGGCGAAGAGGAAAGTCTGGCAATTGCCGAGCGCGGAGGTGCGCCCCCCCTCACGGAACGTCCCGTTGTATCCGCCGGCAGCCTCCTCGGCTCCCGCCGCCCGCTTCACAGGCGAATCAGGTCTGTACGGCATCGCCCTTCCTTGGAATTGGTTTTGAAAAGAAACCAGTTAATTGCGTTCTAACAAATCAAGTTGTTAAATGCAACTACCGCAATCAAAACTTTTTCTTCTGTCATCAGATCTGATCACCAACCTGCTCATGGAGAATCATGGCCAAACAGCAACAACTAGCGCGCAGTGAATGCCCCGTAGCGCGGACACTCGAGGCTATTGGAGATCGTTGGGTGTTGATGATCATCCGGGAAGCGTTCGATGACGTTCGCCGGTTCAACGAATTCCAGAAGCGGCTCGGCGTGGCCAAGAACATTCTTACGGTGAAGCTCAAGGCGTTGGTCGAGCTGGGGGTTTTTGAAATTCAGCCGGCTTCGGATGGGAGCGCTTATAAGGAATATGTGCTCACCGAGATGGGACGGGCGGCATTCCCTATCGTGATCAGCATGCGGCAGTGGGGGGAGCGATTTTTGTATTGTTCAGGGGAGAACCATTCGGTGCTTCTGGATAATTTGATGGCGGAGCCGGTTGAGATGATTACCGTTCGATCTCGAGGAGGAAGGGAATTGGGTCCAGAGGATTGTCATCGGCGGGTGGTCAGACGGGATAGTTGATAGATCGCGGAGCGTTGGAGGAAGAGCAATACGATCGTGGTCCGATGCACGCGTCATCGGTTGTTCACAATGACTGTGGAACCGCTTGTGGATAACCTGCGGGAAAGGCGCTGCAGCCCTTTACAGGCAAGGCCTGCAGAGCACTGATTGTTTTTTGATCAGTGCTTCCACAGGCCGCGCTGCGCTAGAATGCGCCTCTTTTCCACAGCCTGCTGCCCACCATGTCTGATCTGAGCCCCGCCTCCCCTCCCCTCGCTGCCGTCATCGGCGGCGGCCCAGCCGGCCTGATGGCCGCCGAAGCACTGGCCCAGGCGGGTCTGGCGGTCGAGGTGTTCGATGCCATGCCTTCAGTGGGCCGCAAGTTCCTGCTGGCGGGTGTCGGTGGCATGAACATCACCCATTCCGAGCCCTACCCGGCGTTCGTCAGCCGCTATGCCGAGCGCCGGGGTGAAATTGCTGCGCTGCTGCGCGACTTCGATGCCGACGCCTTGCGCCAGTGGATTCACGGCCTGGGCATCGAAACCTTCGTCGGCACCTCGGGCCGGGTATTCCCCACCGACATGAAAGCCGCGCCACTGCTGCGCGCCTGGCTCAAGCGCCTGCGCGACAGCGGGGTAGTTATCCACACCCGTCACCGCTGGCTTGGCTGGAATGCCGAGGGTGCATTGCGGATTGCTTATCCACAGGGCGAACGGTTGGTGAAGGCCGCCGTCGTGGTGCTGGCACTGGGTGGCGGCAGCTGGGCGCGACTGGGTTCGGACGGTAGCTGGCAGCCGCTGCTGGCCGAACGGGCTGTGGATATTTCGCCCTTGCAGCCCAGCAACTGCGGTTTTGAAGTGGCAGGCTGGAGCGCGCTGCTCAAGGACAAGTTCGCCGGTGCGCCGTTAAAGAACATTGCCCTCAGCGTTCCCGGCAGCGCGCCACGCAAGGGCGAGTTCATCCTCACCGCGCAGGGCGTGGAAGGCAGCCTGGTGTATGCCTGGTCAGCGCCGGTGCGCGAGGCCATCAACCGTGAGGGCCACGGGGTGTTGCTGCTCGACCTGTTGCCGGACAAGCCTGTGGACAAGATTGCCCAGGCGCTGGCCAAGCCACGGGGTTCGCGCTCCATGGCCAAGCACCTGCACAGCCAGCTGGGTATCGATGGGGTCAAGGCGGCGCTGTTGCGTGAGCTGACCGATCAGGCGACCTTTGCCGACCCTGATGCCTTGGCGAGGGCGATCAAGGCATTGCCGATCACGCTGGTGCGCACACGGCCGCTGGATGAAGCGATCAGCAGCGCGGGTGGGGTGCGTTTCGAGGCGTTGGATGAGGGCTTGATGGTCAAGGGCATGCCGGGGGTGTTCTGTGCCGGCGAGATGCTGGACTGGGAGGCGCCGACCGGGGGGTATCTGCTGACGGCGTGCTTTGCCAGCGGCTTGCGGGCCGGGCGGGCAGCGGCGGATTGGCTCAAATCCCAAGGCTGACACCGTCCACCCGCTCTCATAGAACTGCACATAACTCATTGAATTAGCAGGGGCCCTGTGGGAGCGGCTTTAGCCGCGAACACCGGCGCAGCCGGTGCCATGCACCGCGTTGGATTCTTCGCGGTTAAAGCCGCTCCCACAGGGTACGAGGATCGCTTGCGAATTCAGTTATCTGTGCGACAGCGCAGCCCAAAGGGCTGGACAATCTCCCACAGAGACCGCGTAGACCGCAAATCTACGGCTTACGCTTGCGCGGCCCACCATTGAAGCTCGGCACCTTGCGCACCGCCTTCACCGCCGGCTCGGCACTGCCTGCCTCGGCACTGTCCATCCAGCGCCCCAACCCGCGCTTGGCGCTGTTTTCTTTCGGCTTCTTGGGCTTCTTCGGTTTCTTGATCACCTGGCCACTGGCGTCGGTCATCGGCACGCGGTGGTCAGGGATGAAATCCGGCTCTTCATGACGCGGCAAGGTCTGCCGGGTCAGCACTTCGATCGCTGCCAGCAACTGCACTTCATCTGCACACACCAACGAGATCGCCTCACCCTTGTTGCCCGCCCGTCCGGTACGCCCGATGCGGTGCACGTAATCCTCGGCAACGATCGGCAGGTCAAGGTTGACCACCAGCGGCAAGTCATCGATATCCAGGCCGCGAGCCGCCACATCGGTCGCCACCAGCACCTGGATTTCACGAGCCTTGAAGCTGTCCAGCGCACGCTGGCGGGTGGCTTGCGGGCGGTCACCGTGAATGCCGTCGGCATTCACACCCTCGGCCAGCAAGCGCTCCACCAGCTGGTCCACACCATTGCGGGTCTTGGCGAACACCAGCACCTGCTTCCAGCGCTGCTTGCGCAGCAGGTGGCAGAACAGGTCGACCTTGCGCTTTTTATCCACAGGCACCAACCACTGCTTCACGCTGGTGGCCGTGGCATTGCGCGGGCTGACTTCGATGCTCAGCGGGTCATTCAGGGCAAGCCCCGCCAGCATGCGGATCTGGTCGGAGAAAGTGGCAGAGAACAGCAAAGTCTGGCGCTTGCGTGGCAGCGCTGCGTACACCGACTGTAGCTCTTCGGCAAAGCCCAGGTCGAGCATGCGGTCGGCTTCGTCCAGCACCAGGGTCTGCACCTGGTTGAACTTCACGGCGTTCTGCCGGAACAGGTCGAGCAAGCGCCCCGGGGTGGCCACCAGCAGGTCGACACCACGGCGCAGGCGCATCATCTGCGGGTTGATGCTGACCCCGCCATACACCGCGTAGGTACTCAGCGGCAGGTTTTCGGCATACTCGCGCACGTTGTTGTGCACCTGCTCGGCCAGCTCACGGGTAGGTACCAGCACCAACGCGCGGATCGAGTTGCTGGCCACCTTCTCGCCTTCCAGCGCCAGACGCTGCAACACAGGCAGGGCAAAGCCCGCGGTCTTGCCGGTACCGGTCTGGGCCGCAGCCATCAGGTCGCGGCCGGCCAGCACGGCGGGGATGGCCTTGGCCTGCACCGGGGTCGGGGTGGTGTAGTCCAGTTTCTGCAGGGTGCGCAGCAGCGGTTCGATCAGGCCGAGTTTGGCGAAATTCATGGCAATACCGTCAGGGGGGTTCAGCGAAGGCGGCAAGTTTACCGCATCACCCCTGCCTACTTGCAGATTTCGCCTTTCAATGGCTGCGCCGGCTCAGGTGCCTTGCGCCACTGCGGCAGGCCGATCAGCACCACCGCGCCGATGATCACCGCCATGGCCACACACTCTTCGGCACCAATCTGCTCACCGGCAAAGACGATACCCAGCAGCACGGCCACTGCCGGGTTGACGTAGGCATAGCTGGTGGCAGCTGCCGGGCGCACGTGCTTGAGCAGGTACATGTAGGCACTGAACGCCAGGATCGAACCGAACAACACCAGGTAGGCCAGTGCCCCCCAGCCGGCAGCGGTCGGCATCTGCGTCATGCGCTCGCCAGACAGCACGCTGCCGAGCAACAGCACGGCGCCACCGACCAGCATTTCCGCGGCACTGGCCATGGGCCCCTGGGGCAGCGGCAAGGTCTTGCTCCACACCGAGCCGAATGCCCACGACGCTGCCGCAAAGATGATCAGCGCCGCGCCAATCGGGCTTGCCTGCAGGTTGGAGCCCAGGTTCAGCAGGCCGATACCCACCAGCCCGAGGGCGATCCCCGCCCACTCCAGCTTCGAATTGCGGTGCCCGAACAGCAGGCCGAACAGCAAGGTGAACAGCGGCACCGTCGCCACCGCCAGCGCCGCCACGCCCGAGGCCACGCCGGCATGCTCGGCCACGGTCACGCCACCGTTGCCACAGCTGAGCAGCAGGAAACCGATCGCCCCGGCAGCTCGCCACTGCGGCCAGGTCGGTGCCGGCACACCGCGCCAGCGCAAGAAGCCGTACAGCAGGCCACCTGCAATCACAAAGCGCACCCCGGCCATCAGCATCGGTGGCCAGCTCTCGACACCTATGCGAATGAACAGGTAGGTGGAGCCCCAGACCAGGTACAAGGCCAGGAAAGCGCCAATGAGCAACAACGGGAAGCGACGGGAGGCAGGCATGGGAAACACTCGAAATCCGTTTACGGGTGATTCAGTTTAAGGGCCTGCCTGGGTAAAGATAAGTTACAAAACGGGTTCAAATGAGCGGCACAATTTTGGGGCGTTCGGTTTGAGAGTTGTGTTGTCTGGGAGATCGAGCGCCGCGCGGGCGGCGCTCGATCTCCCAGACAACACAACTCTCAAACCGACCACCTCGCAGCCGTCAACAGTACTTCGCCAGGGTTTCACGAACCTTCGCGGCAGGGGTTTTCTGCAGACGGCAGAGCAGGTCGTGCGAGAGTTGCTGGACACCGTGGCTCTGGCGCAGCACGCCAGCCAGATGTTGCAGCAGATTGGCGGCCATTTCGGCATCGGCCATGGCCCGGTGCGCGGTACCGGTATCCGGCAGGCCGGCCCAGCGGGTCAGGGTGCCCAGCTTGTGGTTCGGTGCCGCCGGCAGCAGGCGCCGTGACAGCAGCAGGGAACAGGCGAAGGCCTGGCTGCGGCTACGGCCGATGCGGCTCAGTTCGTAGTCCCAGAACCTCTGGTCAAAGGCGGCATTATGTGCCAGCAGCGGGGTACCACCGACGAACTCGGCCACTTCGTTCATCACCTTGTCCACCGGCGGCGCACTGCGCAACATTGCATTGGTGATACCGGTCAGCCCGGCGATGAAGGCCGGCACCGGCACACCCGCGTTCATCAGACTCTGGTAGCGCTCGACGATGCGCCCGCCCTCCAGCATCACCACCGCCACCTCGGTGGCGCGGCAGCCGGCGCCGGGGGTAACGCCAGTGGTTTCAAAGTCGATGACAGCGATGCGTTCCATGCAAGGACCTCAGTGTTTGAGCAACAGCGCACCCTCAATGGGCACATAGCGGGAGGCGGCACGGATCAACGACAGTGCGGTAAGCCCGGGCACACCATACACCACTGCCTCGGTGCCATGGCGCTGGATCACCCGCTCCAGCAACAGGTCGAAATCGCCATCGCCGGAGGCCAGTACTACCTGGTCGACGCGGCTGGCGGCGTCGATCACATCCAGGGTAATGCCCACATCCCAGTCACCTTTGGCCGAGCCATCGCTGCGCTGGATGAAGGGCTTGAGGCGCACGTCGAAACCGAGGTTGCGCAAGATCTGCTGGAACTGCTGCTGCTTGCTGTCGCCACGGTCGATGGCGTAGGCCACAGCCTCGACGATCTGGCCTTCGCGGCTGACATCGGCCCACAGGGCGGTGTAGTTGAAATGGCAACCGTGGGCCTGGCGCACGGTGTAGTAGAGGTTCTGCACATCGGCGAACAGCGCGATCTTTTTCACCTGGGCATCTCTTGTCAGGCCGGGATTGCTGGGGGCTGCGTTGCAGCCCTTTCGCGACACAAGGCCGCTCCTACAGGGGTTCGCGTACCCTTGTAGGAGCGGCCTTGCGTCGCGAAAGGGGCGCGCAGCGCCCCCAAAACTGCCAGCAGTATGCCAGACCTGTCAGACGTAAGAATCGTCGTCCGAGAAGAACCCGCCATCATCGCTGCCATAATCGCTGTCGGCATAACCACCCTGGTCACTGCCCCAACCACCATTGTCAGCCACCTGCTGCTGCGCCCCCGAGTCGTTCCAGCCACCGCTGTCGCTGGCCGGCGCCGGCTCTTCCTTGATCACCTCGACCACCTCCTCCGGCTGCGAGTTGTGATTGAACAGGCTGCTGATACCCTGCGCCAGCAACACCCCACCCGCCACACCGGCCGCGGTCTGCATTGCGCCACCGAGGAAGCTGCTGGCACCACTGCGTGCCGGCGCGGCACCAAAGCCTGGCTGCTGCGCTTGCGGCTGGGAAAAGCCCGGCGCCGACGGCTCGCGCCAGCCACCGCCAGATGCCACGGGGGTTGCAGCGGGACGCTGCGGCTGCACGGCCGGGGCCGCATTGCGCCCAGACGAACCAAAGATGCTGGACAGGAAACCACCACCGCCACTACTCGGCGCGCTGCTGCCGGCACGGGCGGCCTCAGCCTGGGCACGGGCCTGCTTCAGTTCGGCTTCCAGTTGCTTGTTCTGCTCGTCGAGGCGCTTGATAGCCGCCTCCTGCACCAGGATCGCCTGGGCCATGTAATAAGGCGCCGCCGGCTGCTGACGCACATGCTCCTCGATGCATGCCTGGGCCTGCGCATCGCGCGGCTGGCTCGGGTCCTCGGCTTGCTTGAGACGGCCGAACAGGCCGTCGATCAGGGTTTGTTCTTCAGTATTCATGGGGCGACCTCACGGGGTAGCGGGACAACGGACAGCGTCAAAGATGGGGCGTACAGGCGTGGGAATCAATCACCGGCGGCGTGAAACTTTTTTCAGCAAATGACAGCCCCAAGCCTGCTTTGGGCTAAAGTTATGCCCCTGTTTTTGCTGCCATGCGATGTTGACTGATGAATCCGCTGAGCGTCCTGCGCGACTCCCTGTACTTCTTCCGCCGTCACCTGCCGAATATCCTCCAGCTGTGCCTGCCGCTGGTGGTGCTGGAAGCCCTGATCACCCAACTGCTGTACCGCCAGCTGGGCGACCAGGCATCACCAGCCTACGGCATGCTGGTCAGCCTGCTGTTCTACCCGCTGTACAGCGCCGCGCTGATCCTGTACCTGGACACCCGCAGCAACGGCCAGGAAATCGCCAAGCGCGACCTGTTCGCCCGTGCCCTGCAATTGTGGCCGCAGCTGGCCCTGCTGATCCTGATCAGCTCGCTGCTGATCATGGCCGGCCTGGCGCTGTTCATCTTCCCGGGCGTGTGGATCATGATCAACCTGGTGTTCGCCGAGTACCTCCTGGTACTGCGCGGCCGGCCGGTGGTGCAGTCGATGCGTGACAGCGCAAGCATGACCACCGGGCACTTCATGCGCATCATGATCTGCGTTGTAGGCGTGCTGGCGCCGATCTGGCTGATCGACGGGCTGCTGCTGATGACCTTCCCCGAGCCATCGCCCGGCATGGAGCTGGCCATGGACAGCCTCAGCGGCTTCCTGCAACTGTTCAGCACCGTGGTGCTGTACCGTCTATTCATGCTGCTGGAAGGCGAAGCCGGGGCGTGATGCCCAGGCCTACCGTTTAACCGGAAATGCTGCTGTCAGGTTCCCCGAGGCTTGGCCCGTGCCGTGGCCTCGGCCACCAGCGGATCATCCGGCCAGTAATGCTTGGGATAGCGCCCTTTCAGATCTTTCTTCACCTCGGCATAGGTCGTACGCCAGAAGTTGGCCAGGTCCTGGGTCACCTGCACCGGCCGGCGAGCCGGTGACAGCAGGTGCAGCTTGACCTGCTGGCGACCATTTGCAATGCGGGGGGTGTCCGCCAGGCCGAACAGCTCTTGCAAGCGCACAGCAAGGATCGGCGGCGTTTCGCTGTAGTCCAGGCGGATGTTCGAGCCGGACGGCACTGGCAGGTGCGCAGGGGCCTGTTCTTCCAGGCGCTGCGGCAGCGGCCAGGGCAACAAGTTGCGCAGCATCGAAGGCAGGTCCAGCGCGGCGAAATGGCTGAGACGCGACACCTTGCCCAGGTAAGGCTGCAACCAGTCTTCCAGGCTGGCGAGCAAGGCCTCGTCAGCCAGGTCGGGCCATTCGCTGTGGCCGTCCTTGGCCAGGTCCAGCTGACGCAGCAAGGCCACGCGCGCCTGCCATTGCCGCAGCTCGGGGGTCCAGGTCAGCAGGTTCAAGCCCTTGCGCCGGACCAGGCCAAGCAGCGCGCGAGCCCGCGCTTCGTCATCCAGGCCGGGCAGCGGCTCACGGCTGAGCACCAGCTCGCCAACCTTGACCTGGCGCTCGGCGCGCAGCACCTGTTCGCGCTCGTCCCAATCGAGGATATCCACCCGCTCGACCTGCTCGGCCAGCACGCCCTCGAGCAGCGCCGGATCGAACTCGGCGGCCAGATAGATGCGTTCTTCGCGCTGGCCCTGGCGGCTGCCCAAGTCGGCAATCACCAGCCACGGGCACTTCATCAGCGCATCGACTTCGGCAAACAGCGCCGCACGGCCGTTGGCCAGCCGGTATTCCGCACTGCCCTCGCGGCGCTGCTGGGCGACGCGGTCGGGGTAGGCCAGCGCCAGCAGCGCGCCCAGCCAGCGTGGGTGATCGGGGTCCACAACCGGCGCGCTTGGCTTGCCACGCAGCAGGCCACGGTATTGGCGGGCCAACTGCCGGGCGCGCTGCACGCCGCCCTGACCGCCACGGGCGGCCTTGCTCTCGCCGCTGACCAGCGCCAGTCGGCTGTGCAAGTCGGCGCCACCGCCACGCTGGATATCCCGCTCACCCAGCAGCGCAGCCACATCACAGGCCATTGGTGCCAGGCCCAGATCCTGTCCGCGCAACAGCAAATGCGCGATACGTGGATGCGCCGGTAGCTCGGCCATGGCCTGGCCGTGTTCGCTGAGGTTGTCACGGCAGCCAGGCTTGAAGGCATTGAGCCGCGCCAGCAGGTCCTGGGCCTGGGCGAAAGCGGCAGTGGGGGGCTGGTCGAGCCAGCGCAGCTGCTCGGGCGTCACGCCCCAGCGCGCCAGCTGCAGGGCCAGGCCGGCCAGGTCGGCCTGCAGGATCTCGGCGCTGCCGTGGGCGGCCAGCTGGTCATGCTGGGCTTCGGACCACAGGCGGTAGCACACGCCGGGCTCAAGCCGCCCGGCACGGCCGGCGCGCTGGGTGGCGCTGGCGCGGGAGATGCGCTGGGTGTCCAGGCGGGTCATGCCGCTGCCAGGGTCGAAGCGCGGTACCCGGGCCAGGCCTGCATCGATCACCACGCGCACGCCGTCGATAGTCAGGCTGGTCTCGGCAATGTTGGTGGCCAGCACCACCTTGCGCAGGCCCTTGGGCGCCGGGTCGATGGCCGCACGCTGGGCGTTGAGATCGAGCTCGCCATGCAGCGGGCACAGCAGGACCTCCGGGCGCTCGCCCAACGCCTCCAGCAGGCTCTGGTGCACCCGGCGGATCTCGGCCTGACCTGGCAGGAATACCAGCACACTGCCTGTCTGGTCAGCCAGTGCCTGCAACACGCTGTCCACAACCCGTGGCTCGATGAACTCACCTGGCTGGAAAGGCCGCCCCCAACGGATGTCGACCGGGTGCATGCGGCCTTCGCTGCTGACCACCGGGGCATCATCCAGCAGCCGCGAAAGACGCTCGCCCTCCAGGGTCGCGGACATCAGCAGAATCTTCAGTGGCGGGTCGTCACGCAGCAACTCCCGGCCATTCAGGCTCAACGCCAGGGCCAGGTCAGCATCGAGGCTGCGCTCGTGAAATTCGTCGAAGATCAACAGCCCCACCCCCTCCAGCGCCGGGTCGGCCTGCAGGCGACGGGTGAGGATCCCTTCGGTCACCACTTCAATGCGGGTTTTCGGCCCGACCTTGCTGTCCAGGCGGATGCGGTAGCCCACGGTTTCGCCGACCTTTTCGTCCAGCTCGCTGGCCAGCCGTTCAGCAGCCGCGCGTGCCGCAAGGCGTCGGGGCTCAAGCATGAGTATGCTCTGCCCTGCCAGCCACGGCTCGTTGAGCAGCGCCAGCGGCACGCGGGTAGTCTTGCCGGCGCCAGGTGGCGCCTCGAGCACCGCTTCGTCACGGTTTTCCAGGGCCTGGCGCAGAGCGGGCAAGACAGCATCGATCGGTAATGAAATCATGGTGGTCCTCGAACAGTCTCGCGAGTATAACGGCGAACCCAGCCTGCTCTATCATGGTCTTAGCTTCAGGTGCAGGCGCTTCGCTTGCCCTGCTGAATACCTTTCGGAGATTTACATGCGCATCCCAACCCGCGTCATCGGTGGCGCCCTCATCGTCACCTTGCTGACCCAACTGACCGCCTGCGGCACCATTCTCTATCCGGAACGTCGCGGCCAGATCGGCGGCAAGATCGACCCTGTGGTTGCCGCGATGGATGCCATCGGCATCCTGTTCTACGTGATCCCGGGGCTGATCGCCTTCGGTATCGACTTCGCCACGGGCGCCATTTATTACTCAGGCGGGCGATCCGCCCAGGTCGACCCGGTCAAACTGCGCGAGGCTGTCAGCCCCGATGGCAAGGTCGACAACCTGAAGCTGCAGGCCATTCTCGAAAGCGAACTGGGCCAGCGCCTGCCGCTGAACGACCCACGGCTGATCCAGCATCGCGGCAGCATCGAGCAACTGGCCAGCCTGGGCCTGGTGCCTGCAGTCTGAACCACAAGGACACTGACCACGGATGACAACCACCCCGGCTGAACACCAGCGCCTGCTACGCTTGGCCACCCGCGCCTCGCTGGCGGTGGCCAGCATCCTGGTCCTGAGCAAGGCGCTGGCCTGGTGGCTGAGCGGCTCGGTCAGCCTGCTGGCCGGGCTGACCGACTCGGCCCTGGATGCCGTTGCCTCGTTCCTCAATCTGCTCGCCGTGCACTACGCCCTGCGCCCGGCCGACGACGACCACCGTTTTGGCCACGGCAAGGCCGAAGCCTTGGCCGGTATGGCGCAGGCGCTGTTCATCGGGGTCAGTGCGGTGCTGATCGGGGTGCAGGCGGTGGATCGCCTGCACACCCCGCAACCCTTGGGTGATACCACCATCGGTATCGCGGTAATGCTGCTGTCGCTGGTGCTGACACTTGCCCTGCTGGCACTGCAACACAAGGTCATCCGCCTGACCGGTTCCACGGCGGTGCGGGCCGACTCCCTGCACTACCGCTCGGACCTGCTGCTCAACGGCAGCATCCTGCTTGCCCTGCTGCTGGCACGCTTTGGCTGGCCGCAACTGGATGCGCTGTTCGGCCTGGGAATCGCCGTCTACATCCTCTGGAGCGCGCTGCAGATCGCCCGGGAGAGTACGGCCATCCTGATGGACCAGGAACTGCCCGGCGACGTTGGCGAGGCCATGGCGGCGCTGGTGCTGTCCATTCCCGGGGTCGAAGGCGTGCATGACCTGCGTACGCGAGTGTCGGGCAACCAGTGGTTCGTGCAGCTGCATCTGGAGATGCCGGGGCAGTTACCGCTGCATGAAGCGCACGGGTTGTGCGTGGAGGCCTCGAGGGTGATCCGCCAGCGTTACCCACAGGCAGATGTGATGGTACATGCGGATCCGGTGTGAATCAGTGTGCGTAACTGTGGGAGCGGGTTTACCCGCGAACACCGGCACAGCCGGTGCCATGCACCGCGTCGCATTCTTCGCGGGTAAACCCGCTCCCACAGGGCTCTCCGTTGCAGGGACGTGTCCCGCTTCAGTTGATACTGTAGCCCCGGCCACTGAAGCAAGCGCCCATCGCCCGCCGGTAGTTGTCCACCACATTGGCCGGCGGCGCGTACGTCGCCGTCGCCGGGTCGAAGCCTGACTGGCTCACCGCCCAGCGGTGGCACTGGTAACGGTCCTGGTCCTGCTGCTCCTGGCCCTGCCCATACATCGGGTAGGCCACCACGTCATAGCCACCGCCTACAGGTGCCGGCCCGGCAACCGGAGGGTTGACCACCACATATTCGCGGCTGTCGGCCAGGTACTGGTAATAGGTATCGGCCACCAGGAAGAACAGCGCCCCGCCCAGCCAGACTTCCCGCGCATAGGGCGGCAGGTAGTTGACCCGTACGCCGTAGGGCGGGGTCACCACGACATAACGGCCACCGTGGGGGCGGTACCAGTAACCACCGGAGTAGAAGTAGTCATCGCCACGGTAGGGAACTTTCCAGTAGCGGTCCGGGAAATGATCGATGGTATGCCCCGGGCGATACTGCGGTCCTGGCCCCCAGCCATTGCCATGCCCACCCGGGCGCCCCTGCCAGTCACCGCCAGGCCGTTGCCCCGGGCCACCGGCTTCCCAGTAGCGGTTATCGCCATGGCGGCGGGGAATGTCCTGGTAGTAGCCCTGGCGTGGCGGCTGGGTCTGCTGCACTTCGTCACGCGAATTGAGCGAGCGGCCCGACGCCCCCTCGCCCGGCCCTTCGGCCATGGCCCCGAGGCTGATGCTCACCCCCAACATACCAACACCTGCCAACTGCCAGATGCGCGACTTCATGCTGTTCCTCTCGGTAGAAAATACGGCAACCACAGCCAGTCTACCGCGCCCGTAACGCAGGCCAATTAAATTTCCGGACATGAAAAAAGGGAGGCCGCTGGGCCTCCCTTCAGGAATTGTCGTCCGTGCTCGGCACTTGTGGCGCCGGCTCACCTCACACCGTCTTCTGGAAGGTGTGTAGCCCGGGGGCCTGGCGGATCCTGTTGGATGGCTGGCCGCGACCGCCCGCCTAGGGCGCGTCGCCGTGGACTGATGTCCGGGCAGTGATTCTGTGGATAAAGATAGCGGAGTAGTTGCGGCAGATGATTGCGAAGATTGCTCAGACAAATAGCACTTGCGCAATTTTTCACCCTGGATTGATAATTCACCGCAATCCGAACAGAAAAGGCATAACCCATGAGCAAACTTGATCGCTACGACCTGAGCATCCTCGCCGAATTGCAGCGCGATGCGCGCATTTCCAACCAGGAACTGGCCGAACGCATCGGTCTGTCGCCTTCGCCATGCTCGCGTCGGGTCAAGCAACTGGAGGACGATGGCTACATCTCGCGCCAGGTGGCCCTGCTCGACCGCAAGAAGCTGGGGCTGAGCCTGACTGCCTACGTGCTGATCGGCATGGACCGCCACACCCCAGAGCGTTTCGAAACCTTCGAGGCGGCCATCCGCAACCTGCCACAGGTGCTCGAATGCAGCCTGGTCACTGGCATGGATGCCGACTACCAACTGAAAGTGGTGGTGCCCGACATGGACCACTACCAGAAACTGCTGCTAGGCAGCCTGACCCGTATTGAAGGCGTCACCAGCGTACGTTCGAGCTTCGTACTGAACCAGGTGCTGGCCAGCACCGAGCTGCCATTGACCCACCTGCGTTAATTGCCTACGCAAGCAGGCGTATAATCGGACGCTCAACCCGCCTGGAGAACACCGATGGATCCCGCCGTATTCGAAGAGTGGATGATGATCATCCTGGTCACCGTGTTGATCGGTTTCATGGGTTTCATCGTCTGGGACCTGGCGAAAAAGTCCAAGGCCGGGCGCTTCGGGACGCTGATCCTGTTCTTCGTGCTGGGGCTGGGGGTGTTGGCCTTTATCATCAAGAGCGTGGTGGTGGGGTTTCTCGAAGGGGTGTAGAAAATTCAGGGCCATTCGCGGGCACGCCCGCGAATAGGCCCTTGAACCGGACTAAAGCTTGGCGGCCACTTCGCGCCAGCACCCCTGCTCCAACCCATCCAGCGCCCAGTCGCCAATCCGCACCCGCACCAACCGCAAGGTCGGTAACCCCACCGCCGCCGTCATCCGCCGCACCTGGCGGTTACGCCCTTCGCGAATCACCAGCTCCAGCCAGCTGGTCGGCACGCTCTTGCGAAAACGCACCGGCGGATTGCGCGGCCACAGTTCGGGCTCGTCCAGGCGCCGCGCCTCGGCCGGCAAGGTCGGCCCGTCGTTCAGCTCCACGCCATCGCGCAAGCGCTGCAACTGCTCCTCGCTCGGCTCCCCCTCCACCTGAACCCAGTAAGTCTTGGCCAGCTTGTGCTTCGGATCGGCAATGCGTGCCTGCAGGCCACCATCGTTGGTCAGCAGCAACAGGCCTTCACTGTCGCGGTCCAGCCGCCCGGCCGGGTACACGCCCGGGATGTCGATGTAGTCCTTGAGTGTTGCGCGCCCATCGCCGTCGCTGAACTGGGTCAGCACGTCGAACGGTTTGTTGAACAGGATCAGGCGCGGCTCGGCCGGTGGCGCCTTGGGCTGGCGACGCGGGCCGGCGGCAGGCCGCGCCTGGGGGCGGCGCGGCTTGGAACGGGGTGGCAGTGACATGGATCCTCAGCGGAACGGCGGCTCATCGAAACTGCGCAGTTTACGCGAGTGCAGCGAGTTGAGCTCGGTGCGCAGCAGGTCGAGGGCGGCAATGCCGATCTTCAAATGCTGGCTGACCGCCCGGTTGTAGAAGGCGTTGGCCGAGCCCGGCAGCTTGATTTCGCTGTGCAGCGGCTTGTCGGACACACACAGCAAGGTGCCGTAAGGCACGCGCAAGCGGTAACCCTGGGCAGCGATGGTACCGCTTTCCATGTCAACCGCCACGGCACGCGACAAGTTGATCAGCGGCCGTTCCTGGGCCCAGCGCAGCTCCCAGTTGCGGTCGTCGTAGGTCAACACGGTGCCGGTGCGCAAGCGCTTCTTCAGCTGTTCGCCACGCTCGCCGGTGACCTGCGCCGCAGCTTCCTGCAAGGCCAGCTGTACTTCGGCCAAGGCCGGAATCGGGATGTTCGGCGGCACCACCCGGTCAAGAATGCCGTCACGGCGCATGTAGGCGTGGGCCAGCACATAGTCGCCGATGGTCTGCGACTGCCGCAGGCCGCCGCAGTGACCGATCATCAGCCAGCAATGCGGGCGCAGCACGGCCAGGTGGTCGGTGATGTTCTTGGCATTGGACGGGCCGACGCCGATGTTGACCAGCGTGACGCCGTCGCCATCGGCGGCAATCAGGTGATACGCCGGCATCTGGTAGCGGTGCCAGACCACACTGGCCACCAGGGCCTGGGTTTCACCGTGGTCCATGCCCTTGTCGATCACCACGTTGCCCGGCAGCACCATGCGCACGAAGCGCGGGTCGTCACGCAACTGGTCGAGGCCGTGGCTGATGAACTGGTCGACATAGCGGTGATAGTTGGTCAGCAGGATCCACGGCTGCACATGGCGCCAGTCGCTGCCCGTGTAGTGCACCAGGCGGCGCAGCGAGAAGTCGACCCGCGCGGCATCGAACAGCGCCAGCGGCAGGGTTTCGGCGCCGCCCCAGTCATACAGCCCGTCGGCGATGTTGTCGGTGGCGGCCGACAGGTCGGTGCTGGGGAACACTCGCGCCAGCTGCGCAGCGGTGATACCGCTGCCGGCCAGCTCGTCGCCCTGGTCGACCACGTAGGGGTAAGGAATGTTCTGTTCGCTGACACCAACCTCTACCGTGACGGTGTAGTCGTGCATCAACGGGCGCAGTTGCTCCAGCAGGTAGCCACGGAAAGCAGCCGGCTGGGTAATGGTGACGCTGTAGGTGCCGGCCACCTGGACCTTGGCGTAAGCCCGCGTGGTGGCGGCAACTTCACCGTGGCTGTAGTAGGTCAGGCGCAGCGCCGGGTAACGGAACAGGTCTCGCTCTTCGGCGCCCGGTTCGGTACGGTCCTTCAGGTAACGCTTGAGGGCCTGGCTAAGGGCCCCGGTGGCCTGGTCATGCAGGGCCGCCAGACGGTCGACGGCCTGTTCGGGGGTATCAACGACTACAAAAGCTTGGCTCACACTGTGCTTCCTGTCTGGACGTGCATGTGAACCATCTTGCCTGCCTTCTTGGGTAAATACACCCCCATTGATCGGTGTTGGCTTCATTCGCGGGCATGCCCGCTCCCACAGGTACAGCACAGCACTCGAACACCGTGAAGCCCCTGTGGGAGCGGGCGTGCCCGCGAAGAAGCCAGCTCAGCTCGTCCAGGCTGGCGTAGCCCTGGCCACCAATGCCTCCACATCCACGCCTCTCGGCAACGCCCCGTAAACACGCCCGCCCCCCGTCAAGCGGCTGTCGATGAACGCATCACTGACCACCGCATTCCCTGCCTCCAGCAACAGCTTGGCCTGCAGCGCCAAGGCAATGTCCTCGGTCAGCTGCCGCGCGCGGTACTGCATGTCGCCAGTGTCGGCAAACGCTCCCTTGAGATTGCCGATGTGCGCCGCCAAACGCGGGTCCCCATGCCCATCACCCAGCTCGGCGAACAACGCATCGAGCACGCCCGGTTCCTTGGACAAGGCCCGCAACACATCCAGGCACTGCACATTGCCCGAGCCTTCCCAGGTCGAGTTGACCGGCGCTTCGCGGTACAACCGTGGCAGGATGCTGTCTTCCACATAACCCGCCCCGCCCAGGCACTCGGCGGCCTCGTTGATCATGGCCGGCGCGCGCTTGCAGATCCAGTACTTGCCCACCGCCGTGACCAGCCGGGCGAAATGCGCCTGCTGCGGGTCGTCCAGCTGTTCCAGCGCCTGCCCCATGCGCAGGCTCAGGGCCAGCGCGGCCTCGCTTTCCAGCGCCAGGTCGGCCAGCACGTTCTGCATCAACGGCTGCTCGCTCAGCAGCCGCCCGCCGACCTTGCGGTGCGCGCAGTGGTGGGCCGCCTGGGTCAGCGCCTGGCGCATCAGGGCGCTGGAACCGACCATGCAGTCGAAGCGGGTCATGGCCACCATTTCGATGATGGTCGGCACGCCCCGCCCTTCTTCCCCGACCATCCACGCCAGGGCGCCGCGGAACTCCACCTCGCTGGAGGCATTGGAGCTATTGCCCAGCTTGTTCTTCAGGCGCTGGATATAGAACTGGTTACGGCTGTCGTCCGGGCGGTGACGCGGTAGCAGGAAGCAGGTCAGACCTTTCTCGGTCTGGGCCAGGGTAAGGAAGGCATCACACATCGGTGCCGAGCAGAACCATTTGTGGCCAACCAGCTCGTAGGGCTGGCCCGGGCCTGCGGCGCCGACCGGATAAGCCCGGGTGGTGTTAGCGCGTACATCGGTACCACCCTGCTTCTCGGTCATGGCCATGCCCAGGGTGACCCCGGCCTTGTGGCGGTCGCCGACATTACGCGGGTCGTACTCGCAGGCGAGAATCTTCGGCAGCCAGTATTCGGCCAGTTCGGGTTGCAGCCGCAGCGCTGGCACGGCAGCGAAGGTCATGGTCAGCGGGCAGCCGGTACCGGCCTCGGCCTGGCTGTGCAGGTAGGTCATTGAAGCCCGCGCCACATGGGCACCGGGGCGGGGCTCGGCCCACGGCAGCGAAGGCAGGCCGTGCTCGACGGCGGTGCGCATCAGTTCGTGGTAGGCCGGGTGGAACTCGACCAGGTCGATACGATGGCCGTAGCGGTCATGGCTGCTGAACTCCGGCTTGTGCGCATTGGCCAGGAAACCCGCCTGCATCAACGGGCCACCGGCCAGGGCCCCGTAGGCGTCGATCCGCGACTCGGCCCAACCCGCGCCGAAGCGCCGCGACCATTCCTGTAGCGGTAGGTCGAGGCGGTACAGGTTGGCACCGTCGAGGGGCGGAGGCTGGTTGGTGACTTCGTGGGTTTCAGCGTACTGGTGCAGGTTCATCAGGGGCTCCTGGATCCGGGTAGGCTTGAGAGACCCAGTGAAGCACTCTGTACGAGTCAGTCAAAGTGACATTAATGACTAAACATGTGGTGGGGGGCGCATGTGTTGGGTGTGTATCAGGGCTGACAGGTGTTCGCCACAACAGGTTCAGCGCCTGTGAGATCGAGCGCCGCCCGCGCGGCGCTTCGCGGGGCAAGCCCGCTCCCACATTTGTTGCAACGTGGCCATGCCTGTAAGGCCATGGTTGGCAGCCTTGTTGGCATGACTGGATTTCAAGGTGGGCATTGATGCCGCCCCGCCTGCCTCAAGCCATGCACCAAGGCAGGCAACCATGGCCTGGCAGGTTCGGCACGTTGCAACAAATGTGGGAGCGGGCTTGCCCCGCGAAGCGCCGCGCGGGCGGCGCTCGATCTCCCAGGCGCTGCACCTGCCACGGCGAACACCTCTCAGCCCCAACCAAATGCCATGCCTTCACAGCGACTGCCGCGCCTGCAGTATGTGCGGGCTCATCTGCACCTGCGCAATAGCCATGTTCAAACTCAACTCGAAGCGGCTGCCCAACCCCCGCGTCGATTCATGCGACAACTTCGCCCCCAGCAACTCCCCCATCTGCCGACAAATCGACAAACCAATACCCAGCCCGCCATAACGCCGGGTCATCGAGCCATCGACCTGGAAGAAACGCTGATACAGGGTCGACTGGTCCAGGTCATCAAAGCCAATACCGCTGTCACTGACAACAAAAGTCAGCGCCAGGTCGTCCGGCTCCACCCGGCGCCAACGCACCTGGATCATCACCCCGCCCTGGTGGGTGAACTTCAGCCCGTTGTCCACCAGGCACCCCAGGCAGCGGGCCAGTTTCTGGCCGTCGCCCAGCAGCTCGTCCGGCAAGTCGGCGGGGATGTCCAGGCTAAGGTGCAAGCCTTTGCCCAAAGCGTGCCCGGCATAACCGGCACGCACCCCCTGCAGCAGGGTGCGCAGGCTGAACGGTGCCGGCTGCGCGCGCAGGCGGCCGGCCTGCAGTTCGGACAGGGTAAGAATGGCATCGACCATGTCCATCATGCCCTGGGCCGACCCCACCGCCGTGCGGTGGTACTGGGCCATCTCGGCCTCCATCGGCAGGGTGTGCATCAGCTCCAGCGAGCCGATCACGCCATTCATCGGCGTGCGCAGCTCATGGGTCACGCAGGCCAGGAATTCGTCTTTCAGCCGGTTGCTCCTGGCCAGTTGCAGGTTCAATTGCTCCAGCGTGCGCCCGGTGTCACGCAAGGTCTGCGCCTGCTGCTCGCGCAAGCTGTTGATACGGTCGGCCAGCGCCAGCGACAGCAAGGCCACCTCCAGCGCCGACCCCAACTGGCTGGCATACATGGTGATGAACACGTTTGGCAGGTAGCCCAGCACCATCAAGGTGTTGACCAGGCCACCGAGCAGGAACGCCGTCCAGGCGATGATGAACCAGCGTGCCACGCGCAAGCCACGCCACCAGGCGTACAGCCCGGCAGCGAAGATGCTCACGGTAAACAGCAATGCCAGCACCGTGGCCATGCGCAGGGCGACGCCGTAGGGCATGCTCACCGCCAGCACCATGACCAGCGCGCCACCCAGCATCAGCAGCTGCAGCAGCCGGTCCAAGCCACGGCTGATGCTGCCCAGTTGCAGGAAATGCCGGGCGAACTGGCAACCGAACAGGCCGGCGGCACCAATGAACAGCGGCGTCGAGGCATTCGCCCACCAGGGGCTGTCCGGCCAGAAGTAGGCCACACCGGCGCCATTCACCGAAACCTGGTAAAAGCCGAACGAAGCGATATAGAGGATGTAGTAGAGGTAGCTGACATCGCGCACGCTGAGGTAGATGAACAGGTTGTACACCAGCATCACCAGCAGCACGCCGTAGATCATCCCCAATACATATAGACGCGTGGGCTGTTCCTCCATGTAGGCCTCGGCGGACCACAGCGTCAGTGGCGCCTGTACCGAGCCCTGGCTGTGCAGGCGCAGGTAGGCGGTGGTGACCTGGCCAGGCGGCAGCTGCAGTTGGAACAGGTAGTTGTTCTGCCGGATCTGCCGGCTGTGGTAGGGCAAGGCGTCGCCGGTGCGCCGGGCCAGGCGGTAACTGCCACTGCTGTCGGGCAGGTACAGCTCGATGTGGTCCAGCGGCGGATAGGCCAGCTCCAGCAGCCACTGCCGTGGGGCGGCGCCGAGCGCGGCGACAGGGCGCAGTTCGACCTTGAGCCAGAACACCGAGGTGGAATAACCGGCATTCAGAACGTCTTCGTGGTGGGGGCGAAAGTGTTTGGCGAAGCCAGGGGCACTGACCTGGGCGATGGTGGCACTGCCATCGTGGTCTTCATAAACCTGCATTGCCTTGCCCAGCGGAAGATGCCGGGTAGCGTCGTCGAAATCGACTGCCCCGGCCAGCACGGGCAGCAAGCCCAGAAGCACAATCAGCAAATAGCGCATACAGCCCCAGCATGGCCTGTCCAGTCGAGTCGCGGTTGCCTCCCATCCGTTTGAGACGACACGATCCGGCAGAACCCGTTTGTAGAGTTATCCGAGCACTCTAGCATAGCTTCGCAACCTGGTAATCGACCATATCCAATCACAAAGAAAAGGCTCTAAATCAACGCTTTCAGAAATAAAACCGGAAAAAATCTGACCCCATGATCAGTAAAACCCGTTTGGAGGACGATCCGCCCAAACAGGATTGGTGGTAAGCTCGCCGACCATGAATACCTACAGCTCCCGCCCCGTTGTCCTCTGTCTTTCCGGCCACGACCCCAGTGGCGGCGCCGGCCTGCAGGCAGATATCGAAGCCCTGATCGCACAAGGCTGTCACGCCGCACCCGCAGTGACCGCCCTGACCGTGCAGGATACAGTCAACGTTTCCGACTTCCGCGTGCTCGACCGCGAGTGGGTGCTGGCCCAGGCCAACGCCGTACTGGCCGACGCTACGGTAGCCGCCGTCAAGCTGGGCATGCTCGGTTCGATCGAGATGGTCGACACCGTCGCCGAACTGCTGGCCGCCCACCCGCACCTGCCGCTGGTCTGCGACCCGGTGCTGCGTGCCGGCGGTGGTGGCCGCCTGGGCAAGGACGAAGTGGGTTACGCCCTGCGCGAACGCCTGCTGCCACTGGCGACCATCGCCACGCCGAACCTGCCCGAAGCCCGCATCCTTGCCGAGCTGCCCGAAGGCACCGCCGACGAGTGTGCCGAGAAACTGTTGCCGTTCTGTAGACACCTGCTGATTACCGGCGGTCACGGCGACGAAGACGAAATTCACAACCGCCTGTACAGCCGCGATGGCCAGCGCCACACCTGGACCTGCCAGCGCCTGCCGGGCAGCTACCACGGCTCGGGCTGCACCCTGGCCAGCGCCCTGGCCGGCCGCCTGGCCCTCGGCGAGCAGCTGGAAAGCGCCGTGCGCAGCGCACTGGACTACACCTGGCGCACCCTGCGTGACGCCGAGCAACTGGGCAAGGGCCAGTACGTGCCGCGCCGCCTGCCACTGGATTTCTGCTCCTGACACGAGGCCTCCAATGAAGCTACGCGGTCTGTACGCCATCACCGACAGCCAGCTGCTCGCTGGCCGTTTCCTGTCCCATGTCGAGGCGGCACTGGAAGGCGGCGTGTGCCTGCTGCAGTACCGCGATAAAAGTGACGACGCGGCACGGCGCCTGCGTGAGGCCGAAGGGCTGATGAAGCTCTGCGAGCGCTACGGCACCCAGCTGATCATCAACGACGATGCCGAACTGGCCGCGCGCCTGGGCGTCGGCGTGCACCTGGGCCAGACCGACGGCCCACTGACCCCGGCCCGCGCCCTGCTCGGTCGCCAGGCGATCATCGGCTCAACCTGCCACGCCAGCCTCGAACTGGCCGCCCAGGCCGCCAGCGAAGGTGCCAGCTACGTGGCCTTCGGCCGCTTCTTCAACTCCGTCACCAAGCCGGGCGCCCCCGCTGCCAACATCGAACTGCTGGAGCAGGCCCGCGCCCAGGTGAAACTGCCGATCGCGGTGATCGGCGGCATTACCCTCGACAACGCCGCCCCGCTGGTCGCCCATGGTGCCGATCTGCTGGCGGTGATCCACGGCCTGTTCGGTGCCGACAGCGCGCAGGAAGTCACCCGCCGCGCCCGCGCCTTCAACGCCTTGTTCGCATCCTGATTCGAGAGAACCTTCCATGTCCCGTTCCGAAGCCCTGTTCGCCCAAGCCCAGAAGCACATCCCCGGTGGCGTCAACTCGCCGGTCCGCGCTTTCAAGAGCGTTGGCGGCACGCCGCTGTTCTTCAAGCATGCCGAAGGCGCCTACGTCGTTGACGAGGATGACAAGCGTTACGTCGACTACGTCGGCTCCTGGGGCCCGATGATCCTTGGCCACGGCCACCCGGAGGTACTGGACTCGGTACGCCGCCAGCTGGAGCACGGCCTGTCCTATGGCGCACCGACCGCCATGGAAACCGAAATGGCCGACCTGGTCTGCTCGCTGGTGCCGTCCATGGAGATGGTGCGCATGGTCAGCTCAGGCACCGAGGCCACCATGAGCGCCATCCGCCTGGCCCGTGGCTACACCGGCCGTGACGCCATCATCAAGTTCGAAGGCTGCTACCACGGTCACTCCGACAGCCTGCTGGTAAAAGCCGGCTCTGGCCTGCTGACCCAGGGCGTGCCGAGCTCGGCAGGCGTGCCGGCAGACTTCGCCAAGCACACCCTGACCCTACCGTTCAACGACATCGCTGCCGTCGAGAAAACCCTGGCCGAAGTCGGCCAGACCGTAGCCTGCATCATCGTCGAGCCGGTAGCCGGCAACATGAACTGCGTACCACCTGCGCCAGGCTTCCTCGAAGGCCTGCGCGAGCAGTGCGACAAGCACGGCGTGGTGTTGATCTTCGACGAAGTGATGACCGGTTTCCGCGTCTCGCTCGGCGGCGCCCAGGGCCATTACGGCATCAAGCCGGACCTGTCGACCTTCGGCAAGATCGTCGGTGGCGGCATGCCGGTCGGCTGCTTCGGCGGCAAGCGTGAAATCATGGGCTGCATCGCCCCGCTCGGCCCGGTCTACCAGGCCGGCACCCTGTCGGGTAACCCGCTGGCCATGGCCGCAGGCCTGACCACCCTGAAGCTGATCAGCCGCCCGGGCTTCCACGCCGAGCTGACCGACTACACCAGCCGCATGCTCGACGGCCTGCAACAGCGCGCCGATGCCGCTGGCGTGCCGTTCGTCACCACCCAGGCCGGTGCCATGTTCGGCCTGTACTTCAGCGGTGCCGACGACATCGTCACCTTCGAAGACGTGATGGCCAGCGATGCCGAGCGTTTCAAGCGCTTCTTCCACCTGATGCTCGATGGTGGCGTGTACCTGGCACCAAGCGCGTTCGAAGCAGGCTTCACCTCCATCGCCCATGGCGACAAGGAGCTGCAGATCACCCTGGATGCGGCTGAAAAGGCCTTTGCAGCCCTGAAATAGCGCGCAGCACCGCGCTTTTGTGGGAGCGGCCTTGTGTCGCGAAAGGGCCGCAAAGCGGCCCCAGCACTTCAGCAGTAATGCACAGATTGCTGGGGCTGCTTCGCAGCCCTTTCGCGACACAAGGCCGCTCCCACAGAGGCCGGCACAGGCAACAAATACCCATGCACAATCAGCTGACTTCCCCAACCAAGCAGAAAATCGAGTAAAACTTTGTAAGGTTGGCGCTGCTTATCCCATAATGTGCCACCAGAGACATTGGCCGCAGCTTTGCAGAGGTAAGTCGATCCCCATGAACCGCACCGGCCGCGCCCTGACCCTGGGCTGCCTGTTGCTTCTTCAGCCCCTGCTGGCCCTGGCGGAGGGCGGTAACTCGTTGCTGATTCCGGCGACGGGCCGCTGCACCCTGAATGTCCAGCCTGAAGACCTGGCAAACGCCCTCAAGGCTTGTGAGCAGGCGGCAACGACGGGGGACGCGCAGGCGCAATTCGAACTGGGCGAGTACTACTACACGCAAACGCCGAAAAACCTGAACAAAGCCCTGAACTGGTTCGAAAAGGCCTCGCTGCAAGGCCATGCCGAAGCCCAGTACCGCCTGGGCGCCATGTTCTTCCGTGGCGAAGGGGTCAAGGCCAACAACGTGCAGGCCTACATCCTGCTGAAGATGGCTGCGGTCAACGGCGCCGAGGATGCGCTGGACATGGCCGACGAAGTGACCGAGCAGATGCCCCGCGACGAACTGGAGCATGCCACCCAGGTGCTCGGCCAGATCTTCCGCAAGTACCTGCTGGAGCTGCAGAACGCCGAAGGGCGCACGCCGTTCTCGCCACTCCCCTGAGGGTTACTTTTCCGGCATCGGCATGGGGAACGGCATCACGTTGCCGCCGCCTTTGGCTTCACTGATCTTCGCCGTACCCAGGCGCTCCACCTCGTCGATGCGCACGATCGAATGCATCGGCACGAAGCTGCGGACTACCCCCTCGAACTGGCTCTTGAGCTTCTCCTCGCTCGGGTCCACCACCAGTTGTGAGCGCTCGCCGAACACGAACTCCTCGATTTCCAGGAAACCCCACAGGTCGCTCTGGTAGATCTGCTTGGCATACATCTCGAAGACCTGCCCCTGGTTGAGGAAGATCACTTTATAGATGGCAGGTTCGCGCTTGCTCATGTTCGTCGGGATAACACATGCGTAAGAAAAGGCGGGCATCATAGCAGTGCCGGCCTCTTCGCGGGTAAACCCGCTCCCACAGGTTCTGCGCAGCCCTCAGGAACAGTGCAATCCCTGTGGGAGCGGGTTTACCCGCGAAGAGGCCGAAACAGGCAGTACATACCGTTGAACGTTTCAGTGCTTTCGCCACTGCCATTCAAGGGTTATTCTTGAGTTCACATCCATTGCCGTCGAGCGGCTAAAAACGACCTTGAACGCACCCATACAACCCCATCGCTTCATCCTCGAACCTTTCGAGGCCCACCGTTTCGCCAACTTGTGCGGCCAGTTCGACGAGCACCTGCGCCTGATCGAACAGCGCCTGGCCATCGAGATCCGCAACCGCGGCAATCAGTTCGAACTGATCGGCGAACCCAAGACCACCTCCGCTGCCGAACAGCTGCTGCGCCGTCTCTACCGCGAGACCAAGGCCAGCGACCTGTCGCCGGAAACCGTCCACCTGTACCTGCAGGAATCGACCGTCGAGAACATCGACAACCCGGCCGTCAACGAGGTCAGCGTGTCGCTGCGCACGCGCAAGGGCAACATCCGCCCGCGCGGGGTCAACCAGCAACGCTACGTCAAGGAAATCCTGGCCAACGACATCAACTTCGGCATCGGTCCGGCCGGTACCGGCAAGACCTACCTGGCCGTGGCCTGCGCCGTGGATGCGCTGGAGCGCGAACAGGTGCGCCGTATCCTGCTGGTGCGCCCGGCGGTCGAGGCGGGCGAAAAGCTCGGCTTCCTGCCCGGCGACCTGGCCCAGAAGATCGACCCGTACCTGCGCCCGCTGTACGACGCCCTGTACGAAATGCTCGGCTTCGAACACGTGGCCAAGCTGATCGAGCGCCAGGTGATCGAGATCGCCCCGCTGGCCTACATGCGTGGCCGTACCCTGAACAACAGCTTCATCATCCTCGACGAGAGCCAGAACACCACGCTGGAACAGATGAAGATGTTCCTCACCCGTATCGGCTTCGGCTCTACCGCGGTCATCACCGGCGACATCACCCAGGTCGACCTGCCCCGTGGCACCAAGTCGGGCCTGGCGCACGTCATCGAGGTGCTGAAGGACGTTCCGGGGATCAGTTTCACCCACTTCCAACCCAAAGATGTGGTTCGTCACCCACTGGTGCAGCGCATTGTCGAAGCCTACGACCGCTTCGATGCCCGCCAGGCCAAGCCCGAGGCGCCCGGCAAAGATGCTTGAACTCGATATTCAACGGGCCACGGATGCTGCCGCCCCGGATGACACCGCATTCCGCCGCTGGTGCGAACTGGCCCTGCGCCAACGCAGCGCCGATTCGGAAATGACCATTCGCCTGGTCGACGAAGCCGAAGGCCGCGAGCTGAACCACACCTACCGGCACAAGGACTACGCGACCAATGTGCTGTCGTTCCCGGCCGACGTGCCGGATGAGCTGCTCGATATCCCGCTGCTGGGCGACCTGGTGATCTGCATACCGGTGGTCGAGCGCGAAGCAGCCGAACAAGGCAAGTCGCTGGAAGCACACTGGGCGCACCTGGTCATCCACGGTTGCCTGCACCTGCTCGGCTACGACCACATCGAGGATGAGGAAGCCGAGGAAATGGAAGGCCTGGAGCGGGAATTGCTGGCAGAACTGGGTCATCCCGACCCGTACGCCGACGATGAAACCGACAACATTACACACTGATACACGAAGGATCACGAGAACCGCCATGAGCGAAGATCGATCGAGCAACGGGCAGAAGTCCTGGTTGGGTAAACTGACCCAGGCTTTTGCCCATGAGCCGAAAAACCGCCAGCAACTCCTTGAGCTGCTGCGCGAAGCCCATCAGAACAAACTGCTGGACAGCGAAGCGCTGACCATCGTCGAAGGCGCCATCCAGGTGGCCGACCTGCAGGTTCGCGACATCATGGTGCCGCGTTCGCAGATGATCAGCATCAAAGCCAGCCAGTCGCCGCGCGAGTTCCTGCCGGCGGTGATCGACGCCGCCCACTCGCGCTACCCGGTGATCGGCGAAAGCCACGACGATGTGCTCGGGATCCTGCTCGCCAAAGACCTGCTGCCGCTGATCCTCAAGGAGAACGGCGACAGCTTCAACATCAAGGACCTGCTGCGCCCGGCCACTTTCGTGCCCGAGTCCAAGCGCCTGAACGTGCTGCTGCGCGAGTTCCGCGCCAACCATAACCACATGGCCATCGTCATCGACGAGTACGGCGGCGTGGCCGGCCTGGTCACCATCGAGGACGTGCTGGAGCAGATCGTCGGCGACATCGAGGACGAGCACGACGTCGAGGAAGACAGCTACATCAAACCGCTGCCAAGCGGTGACTTCCTGGTCAAGGCGCTTACCCCCATCGAGAACTTCAACGAGTTCTTCGACAGCGAGTTCTCCGATGACGAGTTCGACACGGTCGGCGGCCTGGTGATGAGCGCCTTCGGTCACCTGCCCAAGCGCAACGAAACCACCGAGATCGGTCCCTACAAGTTCCGTATTCTCAATGCCGACAGCCGGCGGATACACTTGCTACGCCTGACACCGATCACCCGTTAAGGACAAACATGCGTTGGATCACCCGCCCCGGCTGGCCCGGTAACCTGCTGGCCCTGGCGGCCGGCGCCTCCACCCTTCTGGCCCTGGCGCCGTTCGATATCTGGCCGCTGGCCGTGTTGTCCATCGCCCTGCTCTACCTTGGCCTGCGCGAGCTCAGCCCGCGCCAGGCCATGTGGCGTGGCTGGTGGTTCGGCTTCGGCCTGTACGGCGCCGGCACCTGGTGGATCTACGTCAGCATGAACACCTACGGCGGCGCCTCGCCGCTGCTGGCGATCCTGCTGCTGCTGGCGTTCTTTGCCGCCCTGGCCTGGTTCTTCGCCCTGCCCACCTGGCTGTGGGCACGCTGGTTGCGCCGCACCGAAGCACCACTGGCCGACGCCCTGTGCTTCGCCGCCCTGTGGCTGCTGCAAGAGGCCTTCCGCGGCTGGTTCCTGACCGGTTTCCCGTGGCTCTACGCCGGCTACAGCCAGCTGGACGGCCCGCTGGCCGGCCTGGCACCGCTGGGCGGCGTGTGGCTGATTTCCTTCGCCCTGGCCCTGACCGCTGCCCTGCTGTGCAACCTGCAACGCTTGCGCGCCCGCCCCTCGTTCCTGGCGGTGGGCTGCCTGCTGTTGCTGGCCCCGTGGGTGGTGGGCCTGGTACTGAAGGGCCACGCCTGGACCAAGCCCGCGGGCGATCCGCTGAAAGTGGCGGCCATCCAGGGCAACGTCGCGCAGGACCTGAAATGGGACCCGGCGCACATCGACGCCCAACTGGCGCTGTACCGTGACCTGAGCTTCAGCTCCAGGCCGGTGGACCTGCTGGTGTGGCCGGAAACCGCGGTACCGGTGCTCAAGGACCAGGCCCAGGGCTATATCGACGTGATGGGCCGGTTCGCCGCCGAGCGGCATTCGGCGCTGATCACCGGCGTGCCGGTGCGTGAAGTGGTGCACCACCAGCGCCGCTACTACAACGGCATCACCGTCACCGGTGAAGGCGATGGCACCTACCTCAAGCAGAAGCTGGTGCCGTTTGGCGAATATGTGCCGCTGCAGGACATGCTGCGTGGCCTGATCGAGTTCTTCAACCTGCCCATGTCGGACTTTGCCCGCGGCCCGGAAGACCAGCCACTGCTACAGGCCAAGGGCTACCAGATTGCGCCATACATCTGCTACGAAGTGGTCTACCCCGAATTCGCCGCTGGCCTGGCGGCCCGCAGCGACCTGCTGCTGACCATCAGCAACGACACCTGGTTCGGCACCTCGATCGGCCCGTTGCAGCACCTGCAGATGGCGCAGATGCGCGCGCTGGAAGCCGGGCGCTGGATGATCCGCGCCACCAACAATGGCGTGACCGCGCTGATCGACCCGTTTGGCCGCATTACTACCCAAGTGCCGCAGTTCCAGCAGGCAGTGCTGTATGGCGAGGTGGTGCCGATGCAGAACCTGACGCCGTACCTGCAATGGCGGTCGTGGCCGCTGGCGATTGTCTGTGCGCTGTTGCTGGGTTGGGCGGTGCTGGCTGGACGCATTGCCAAGACCGTCTGATGATGCCGCCTGTACCGGCCTCTTCGCGGGTAAACCCGCTCCCACAGGTCCTCCACCATTCTCGACGCTGCGGGAATCCTGTGGGAGCGGTTTACCCGCGAAGAGGCCGGCACAGGCAACACAAGGCTCAATAGAACAGCCGATACCCCACCAACCCCGCCACTTCATTGAGCAACTGCCCGCTCTGCCACATCGCCCGGCTCTCCGGCAGCAACCCGCCAAACGGCCGCGCATGATCGCGCCCGAGGAACCCGACTGGCGCCGGCACCACCTCGAACCCCGCTTGTTCGAAGCTCCAGCGCGAGCGCTGCATGTGCCAGGCCTGGGTCACCAGTACCACCCGGCGAATCCCCAGCGGCTGCAGCACCTTGGCCGTCAGCCGGGCATTCTCCCAGGTCGTGCGGCTGCCCTCTTCCCGCCATTTCACCTCGACGCCGAAATCTTCATGCAGGCGATCAGCCATCAACCGCGCCTCGCTCGGCGGCGTACCATAGTGCAACCCGCCACTGGTCAGCACCGGCAAGCCCGACGCCTTGGCCAGCCGCGCGGCAAAGCGCATGCGCTCCAGCGCCGTGGCTGTCGGCTGGTCGCTGCCACCCCAGGCCGGGTCACCCCGCTCACGCCCCGCGCCCAGCACCACGATGGCATCCGCACGGGTTGCAAGGCCGCCCCAGTCGCCTACTGCCAGCGGCGCTTCCGTCTCCAGCACACGGGCGGTTTCCTGCACCACCAGCGGCAGGCTCATCAACCACAGGCCACCAAGGCCCATGGCAAAGCACAGCGCTGCCAGCCTGGGTCGACGGCGGCGCAGCCACCACGCCACAAGCAGCAGCAGGAGAAGGACACCTGGCGGCATCAGCCATTGTTTGACGAAAAATCGGATCGGCATTGGCCACACCTCCTTGGCAGGCGTGCAGCCTAGAAGGATCGACGCCGGTCAACAAGGGTGCGGCCGGCGCCGATCGTGAGTTGTGCAAATTTGAAGAACCGGCGCGCTATAGCCTGCGCCTGGCGTCCTGAACGGCTAGCGATGTGGCAGCGTCCTGGATCTCGCCGTGCTGGCGGGGCGTTTCTTGTCCTTGAGCCAGATAATCTTGGCCGATGTCGGCTCCGCTTGTGGGTAACTGCCGACACAGGCATTGTGGCGCTCCGGAAGGGAATCCAGGTAGGCCTTGATCAGTTCGAACTCTGCGTGGCTCAGGCCACGCAACTCCAGCTCGGCTGGCATCTCGTCGCGCAATCGCACCGAGGTCCTGGCCACTTCCAGCGCCAGGCCAAGCCGGTCGATCAGGCGTTCGTATAGCTCCGGTTTGATTGCGGGTAGCTGCGTCTCTCCCATCCGTTCACCTCATTGAAGATAAGAATATCTCCCCACACAACTGAGCTTAGCGTCGTTGCAAAAAGCAGCCGTGTGCCGCGACCAGCGGGCATTCGCAACGAAGGTTTCCCACGATGCGCGGCGCTGCTGTATGCTACGGCGTTCACTCTGAACGACACCGGAGTGCCGGACGCAGCGAGGTTACGCTGCCTGGAACAAGGTCTCCTCTCTCTCAGCAAAAAGTAGCCATGCACGAACAATACACGCCCCGTGATATCGAAGCCGCCGCCCAGAAGTTCTGGGACGAGCAACAATCGTTCGCTGTTGCCGAACAGCCAGGCAAGGACACCTACTACTGCCTGTCGATGTTCCCGTACCCGAGCGGCAAGCTACACATGGGCCACGTGCGCAACTACACCATCGGTGACGTGATTGCCCGCTACCAGCGCATGCTGGGCAAGAACGTCCTGCAGCCGATGGGCTGGGACGCTTTCGGCATGCCCGCGGAAAACGCGGCGATGAAGAACAACGTCGCCCCGGCCAAGTGGACATACGAAAACATCGACTACATGAAGACCCAGCTCAAGAGCCTGGGCCTGGCCATCGACTGGGCACGTGAAGTCACCACCTGCAAGCCCGACTACTACCGTTGGGAGCAGTGGCTGTTCACCCGTCTGTTCGAGAAAGGCATCATCTACCGCAAGAACGGTACCGTGAACTGGGATCCGGCGGACCAGACCGTACTGGCCAACGAGCAGGTCATCGACGGCCGTGGCTGGCGTTCGGGCGCGCTGATCGAGAAGCGCGAAATCCCGATGTACTACTTCCGCATCACCGACTACGCCGACGAGCTGCTGGAAAGCCTCGACGAGCTGCCGGGCTGGCCTGAGCAGGTCAAGACCATGCAGCGCAACTGGATCGGCAAGTCGCGCGGCATGGAAGTGCAGTTCCCGTATGATCAGGCCAGCATCGGCCACGAAGGCACCCTCAAGGTCTTCACCACCCGTCCCGACACGCTGATGGGCGCCACCTACGTCGCCGTCGCCGCCGAGCACCCGCTGGCTACCCAGGCCGCCCAAGGCAACCCGGCACTGCAGGCGTTCATCGACGAGTGCAAGAGCGGCAGCGTTGCCGAAGCTGACATGGCCACCCAGGAGAAGAAGGGCATGGCCACTTCCCTGCTGGTCGAACACCCGCTGACCGGCGAGAAACTGCCGGTATGGGTCGCCAACTATGTGCTGATGCACTACGGCGACGGCGCTGTGATGGCCGTGCCAGCCCACGACGAGCGCGACTTCGAGTTCGCCCACAAATACAACCTGCCGGTCAAGGCCGTGGTGCGCACCAGCGCTGGCGATGAAGTCGGCAGCGAGTGGCTGGCCGCCTATGGCGAGCACGGCCAGCTGATCAACTCCGGCGAATTCGACGGCCTGGACTTCGCCGGCGCCTTCGACGCCATCGAAGCCGCCCTGATCCGCAAGGACCTGGGCAAATCGCGTACCCAGTTCCGCCTGCGCGACTGGGGTATCAGCCGCCAGCGCTACTGGGGCTGCCCGATCCCGATCATCCATTGCCCGTCCTGCGGCGACGTACCGGTGCCGGAAGACCAGTTGCCAGTCACCCTGCCGGAGAACGTGGTGCCGGACGGTGCCGGTTCGCCACTGGCGCGCATGCCTGAATTCTACGAGTGCAGCTGCCCGAAATGCGGTACCGCGGCCAAGCGCGAAACCGACACCATGGACACCTTCGTCGAGTCGTCCTGGTACTTCGCCCGCTACGCCTCGCCGAACTACGAAGGTGGCATGGTCGACCCGAAAGCGGCCAACCACTGGCTGCCGGTCGACCAATACATCGGCGGCATCGAGCACGCCATCCTGCACCTGCTGTACGCGCGCTTCTTCCACAAGCTGATGCGCGACGAAGGCCTGGTCACCTCGAACGAGCCGTTCAAGAACCTGCTGACCCAGGGCATGGTGGTCGCCGAAACCTACTACCGTGTGGCCAGCAACGGCGGCAAGGACTGGTTCAACCCGGCCGATGTCGAAGTCGAGCGCGATGCCAAGGCCAAGATCATTGGCGCCCGCCTGAAGACCGACGGCCTGCCGGTGGAAATCGGTGGTACCGAGAAGATGTCGAAGTCGAAGAACAACGGCGTCGATCCGCAATCGATGATCGACCAGTACGGTGCCGACACCTGCCGTCTGTTCATGATGTTCGCCTCGCCGCCCGACATGAGCCTGGAATGGTCCGACTCCGGCGTCGAAGGTGCCAGCCGCTTCCTGCGTCGTGTCTGGCGCCTGGCCCAGGCCCATGTGGCCCAGGGCTTGCCGGGCAAGCTGGATGTCGCCGCCCTGGACGACGCGCAGAAGGTCATCCGCCGCGCCATCCACGCCGCCATCAAGCAGGCCAGCACTGATATCGGCCAGTTCCACAAGTTCAACACCGCCATCGCCCAGGTGATGACCGTGATGAACGTGCTGGAAAAGGCCCCGCAGTCCACTGAACAGGACCGCGCCCTGCTGCAGGAGGGCCTCGAGGCCGTCACCCTGCTGCTGGCACCGATCACCCCGCACATCTCCCATGAGCTGTGGCAACAGCTGGGCCACCAGCAGGCAGTCATCGACGCCAGCTGGCCAGACGTCGACGAGGCAGCGCTGGTACAGGACACGGTCACCCTGGTGGTGCAGGTCAACGGCAAGCTGCGTGGCCAGGTCGAGATGCCGGCCGCCGCCAGCCGTGAAGAAGTCGAAGCCGCCGCGCGCAGCAACGAGAACGTCCTGCGCTTCATCGATGGCCTGACCATCCGCAAGGTCATCGTGGTACCGGGCAAGCTGGTCAACATCGTCGCCAACTGATGGCAACGCCCGCCCGCAGCCACCGCGGGCGGGCGGAACAGGCCCACAAGGGAGCAACAACATGATCAAACGCAATTTGCTGGTAATCGGCCTGGCGGTCATGCTCAGCGCCTGCGGTTTCCAGCTGCGCGGCACCGGTTCCACCGAGCTGAGCGTGAAGGAAATGGACGTCAGCGCACGCAACGCCTACGGCCCGACCGTGGTCCAGCTGCGTGAAGTACTGGAACGTAGCGGCGTCAACGTGCATGCCGGCGCACCGTACCGCCTGGTGCTGACCAACGAGCAGGAGCGCGAGCGCTCGGCGACCTACAACAGCGGCAACCGCACCGCCGAGTACGAGCTGACCACCGTGCTGAACTACAGCATCCAGGGGCTGAACAACCTGGAGCTGATGAGCGACAAGCTGGAAGTGCGCAAGATCTACCTGCGTGACGGCTCGAACATCACCGGCTCCGAGCAGGAAGCCAACCGTGCCCGTGAAGAAATGCGTCGCGACCTGGTCAACGCCATGGTCGTTCGCCTGCAGATGCTGACCCCGTCCCAGCTGGACGAGCTGCAGCGTCAAGCCGACGAGCGTGCCAAAGCCGAAGCCGCTGCGCTGGAGGCCGCTCGCCGCCAGCAGGCCGAAACGCCTCAGCAGTCGCCACTGGAAGTACCGGGCAACTAAGCCCGAGCGGGGTACCCTCGGGTGCCCCGCCTGTTCCCCATGAAGCTCGCCCCCGCCCAACTCAACAAGCACCTGCAAGGTGCCTTGGCACCGGTCTACGTGGTCAGCGGCGACGACCCGCTGCTTTGCCAGGAAGCCGCCGACGCCATCCGCAACGCCGCACGCCAGCAGGGCTACGACGAACGCCAGGTATTCAGTGCCGACGCCAATTTCGACTGGGGCACCCTGCTCCAGGCTGGCGCCAGCCTGTCCCTGTTCGCCCAGCGCCGCCTTCTGGAATTGCGCCTGCCCTCAGGCAAGCCCGGTGACAAAGGCGCTGCTGCGCTGATGGAATACTGCGCCAACCCGGCCGAAGACACCCTGCTGCTGGTCAGCCTGCCCAAGCTGGACGGCAGCGCGCAGAAGACCAAGTGGGGCAAGGCCCTGATCGAAGGTCCCCATTGCCAGTTCATCCAGATCTGGCCGGTGGATGTGCACCAGTTGCCGCAGTGGATCAACCAGCGCTTGCAGCAGGCCGGCCTTTCTGCACAGCGTGACGCCGTCGACCTGATCGCCGCACGCGTGGAAGGCAACCTGCTGGCTGCCGCGCAGGAAGTCGAAAAGCTCAAGCTGCTCGCCGAAGGTAACCAGATCACAGTGGAGACCGTGCAGGCCGCCGTCGCCGACAGCGCCCGCTTCGACGTCTTCGGCCTGGTCGATGCCATTCTCAACGGCGAAGCCGCGCATGCCCTGCGCATGCTCGAAGGCTTGCGTGGTGAAGGCGTGGAGCCGCCGGTAATCCTCTGGGCCCTGGCCCGCGAGCTGCGTCAGCTGGCCGGGCTGGCCCAGCAGTTCAGCCAGGGCGTACCACTGGACAAAGCCTTCAGCCAGGCCCGTCCGCCGATCTGGGACAAACGCCGACCGTTGGTCAGCAAGGCCCTGCAGCGCCTGTCGGCGCAGCGCTGGGTGCAGTTGTTGCAAGATGCCCAGCGTATCGATGCACAGATCAAGGGCCAGGCCGAGGGCTCGCCCTGGACCGGCCTGGCGCGCTTGTCGTTGCTGATGGCTGGCCAGCGCCTGGCACTGCCTCCCGAGTAAATCGTCCACCAGACAGCCTCAATGCCCTGCCAAATCCATAAGACCCAGGTATTCGGCCATATATACAATCAATTGGCCCCACTCTTCCCCAAGCCCTACAGTGCGCCGCGAAACCCACCCAACCCGGGAACCCCGCCATGAGCAAAAAGCCGAAAAAGCACGGCCCCAACAAGGCCAAGTCGATCATCGCCCAACCGCTGTTCCGCTGCCGCCAGGAACAGCCGAACAAGGGCAAAGGCAGCTACCGCCGCGAAGCCTTCCAGTCGAGAGATTGGGAGGCTTCCTACTTTTTGGCAGCATGAAAGCATCGAAAGCGCAGGCATGATATGGTCGTCACCTGACCTGCAATTCTGGATCTGTGCATGCTCCTCAGTCTTCTCCCCCGCTGGAAAACCCGTCAGCTGATCGCTGCCTCCAGTTTCATCCTGCTCGTGGCCTGCGCAGAAAAGCCCACCGCCGCCGATGCCCTGCCACTGGCCCCCGCGCAGCCCGCCCCGGTGGTGACCCTGCCCGGTACAACAGCCGACACCAGCACTGAAATCCAGCCCCTGCAAACCTTCGCGCAATGGCAGGCCGCCTTCCGCCAGCAAGCCCTGCAAGCCGGCATTTCGCAGAGCACCTTCGACCGCGCCTTCCTCGGCGTCACCCCTGACATGGACGTGATCAAGGCCGATCGCAGCCAGCCGGAGTTCACCCGCCCGGTGTGGGAATATCTCGAAGGCGCCCTGTCGCCCCTGCGTGTGCGCAACGGCAAGAAACTGCTGGAGCAGAACGCCGAACTGCTGACTCGCATCGAGCAACGTTACGGCGTAGACCGCCAGGTGCTGGTCGCGGTATGGGGCATGGAAAGCAATTTTGGCCAGTTCCAGGGCAACAAATCGATAATCCGTTCTCTGGCTACCCTGGCCTATGAGGGCCGCCGTCCGCAGTTCGCCCAGGACCAGCTGATCGCCGCGCTGCAGATCATCCAGCATGGTGACATCCAGCCGGAGGCCATGCGCGGCTCGTGGGCCGGCGCCATGGGCCAGACCCAGTTCATCCCGACTACCTACAACACCCATGCCGTGGACTTCGACGGCGATGGCCGCCGCGACATCTGGAACAGCACGGCAGACGCCCTGGCCTCGACCGCACACTACCTGCAGAGCTCGGGTTGGAAACGTGGCCAGCCGTGGGGCTTCGAGGTCCAGGTGCCGCCTGGCTTCGATTACTGGCAGGCCGATGGCGCGCTGCGCAAGTCGGTGAGCGAGTGGCTGGCGATGGGCGTGAAACTGCCTGCCGGTACCCAACTGCCAGTGGGCAGCAACCAGCTGTCTGCCGCCCTGCTGCTGCCTGCGGGCGCGCGTGGCCCGGCGTTCCTGGTACTGGACAACTTCCGCGCCATCCTCAAGTACAACAACTCGTCGTCCTACGCGCTGGCGGTGAGCCTGCTGGGTGATCGCTTCACCGGCTGGGGCTTCATTGCCGGCAGCTGGCCGAAAGAAGACCTGCCACTCAGCCGCAGCGAGCGCATGGAGCTGCAGAACCTGCTGAACAGCAACGGGCACGAAGCCGGTAATGCCGATGGCATCATTGGCGCCAATACCCGCAAGGCGATCCGCAATGCCCAGCAGGGGCTGGGGTGGCCGGCAGATGGGTATCCGACCCACAAGCTGCTCGAGAGCCTGCGCAAATAGTGAGATTGCTGGGGGCGCGTTGCGCCCCTTTCGCGACACAAGGCCGCTCCCACAAGCGATAGCACTTCTCCTGTGGGAGCGGCCTTGTGTCGCGATGGGCTGCAAAGCAGCCCCGGCAATCTCAAGCCTTGAACAAATTTTGCTCCAACACCAATGTCTGCCTCCCGCTATCCAGCATTACCTGAGCCCCCAACGGCAAGCACACATTCGGGTCACAATGCCCACTGCGCCACCCGGCCAGCACCGGCACACCCAGCGGCGCGAAGATATCCTCCAGCAGGGGCGTCAACGCCGCAGTGGTAATCCCGGCAAAGTCCCCCACCAGCACACCCTTCACCCCTTCCAGCTTGCCCGCCAGGCGCAGTTGGGTCAGCAAGCGGTCCACCCGGTACAGCGGCTCGTTTACATCCTCGATGAACAGGATGCAGCCCTGGGTATCCAGCTCGGCAATCGTCCCCAGGGTCGCACCCAGCATCGACAGGTTACCGCCCAGCAGCGGCCCGCTGGCCACCCCATGCAACACGCTGCTCAAGGCGAACTCAGCAGGGTGCACGATCTGCTCACCTGCACGCACACGCCCACCCAGCTGCGCCAGCAACGAAGCCTCGGTCGGCGGCAACTTGGCCCCCAACAGGTCGGCATTGAGCATTCCACCATGGAAGGTGACCAGCCCGGTATGCCGGTAGATCGCCGTGTGCAATGCGGTGATGTCGCTGTAACCGATCAGCGGCTTGGGGTTGCGCCGGATCAGTTCGAAGTCGAGCTGATCGAGCAGGCGCATGCTGCCGTACCCCCCACGCATGCATAAAATTGCGTCAATGGCCGGGTCGGCAAAGGCATCATGCAGGTCCTGCAACCGCTGCTGGTCCGGCCCCGCCAGGTAGCCCTGAGCCTGAAGGGTCCCTGGGTAAATGCGGCAACTGTAGCCTCGATCAACGAACCACTGGTTGACCTTGTGCGTGTCCAGCCGCGCCGCGCCCGCCGGGGCGACAATGGCAAAACAGGCATCACGCGGCAGCGCGGCGGGCAGGCTGGGTTGGAAGGTTTCGGCGCAATTCATCGCGGCTCCTTGCAGCGCGTGTGGCACAAACAAAAATGCCGATGCCGCCCTTCGGCGCGCATCGGCATGCGTGGCTCTGTGCTTGGCTCAGAGCTTGATCTTGGCTTCGTGAGCTTGCTGGTCGGCGTGGTACGAAGAACGCACCAGCGGGCCGGAAGCGACGTTCTTGAAGCCCATCTTGTAACCTTCCTCGGCGAACCAGGCGAAGGTGTCCGGGTGGACGAAACGCTGCACCGGCAAGTGGCTACGCGACGGCTGCAGGTACTGGCCGAGGGTGAGCATGTCGATGTCATGCTCGCGCATGCGGTGCATCACTTCGATCACTTCATCGTCGGTCTCGCCCAGGCCGAGCATCAGGCCCGACTTGGTCGGTACGTGCGGCACCAACTGCTTGAACTTCTGCAGCAGGTCCAGCGACCAGTCGTAGTCCGAACCCGGGCGCGCAGCCTTGTACAGACGCGGTACGGTCTCGAGGTTGTGGTTGAACACATCCGGCGGCTCTTGCGCGGTGATCTCCAGGGCAATGTCCATGCGGCCACGATAGTCCGGCACCAGCGTTTCCAGCTGCACGCCCGGCGACAGCGCACGGATTTCGCGGATGCAGTCGGCAAAGTGCTGGGCACCACCGTCACGCAGGTCGTCGCGGTCCACCGAGGTGATCACCACGTACTTCAGGCGCAGGTCGGCGATGGCAATGGCCAGGTTCTTCGGTTCGTCCAGGTCCAGCGGTTTCGGCCGGCCGTGGCCAACGTCGCAGAACGGGCAACGACGGGTGCAGATGTCGCCCATGATCATGAAGGTGGCGGTACCACCGGAGAAGCACTCGCCCAGGTTCGGGCAGGACGCCTCTTCGCACACGCTGTGCAGCTTATGCTTGCGCAGCAGTTGCTTGATGCGGTCTACCTCGGGCGACACCGGGATACGCACGCGGATCCAGTCGGGCTTCTTCGGCAGCTCGTCGGTGGGGATGATCTTCACCGGGATGCGCGCCACCTTTTCGGCACCACGCAGCTTGACCCCGGTTTCCACTTTTTTCGGCGCTGGGCGCGGGGTGGCATCCTGGGTAGGTGTCAGGTTCGGCACGGCTTCTTGCACAGTTGTCATATTCAGTCGATTCCGCCCGTGAGGGTCGTCTGCTCAGCGTAGTCGAGGTGCTTGACCAGCTGTCCGCGCAGCCTTGTCCTGACCTCGTCGAGTTCGATCGGACCTGCCAGGTCGCGCAGCTGGGTCATCGCCAGCCCCGCATAGCCGCAGGGGTTGATTCGGCGGAATGGCGCAAGGTCCATGTCCACGTTCAGGGCAAGGCCGTGGAACGAACGGCCGTTGCGAATTCGCAGGCCGAGGGAGGCGATTTTCGCTCCGTCGACATAGACGCCCGGGGCATCGGGCTTGGCCACCGCCTGGACATCGTAACTGGCGAGCAGGTCGATGAGGGTCTGCTCGATGCGGCTGACCAGCTCACGCACACCAAAGCCCAACCGGCGCACATCCAGCAGCAGGTAGGCCACCAGCTGCCCGGGGCCATGGTAAGTCACCTGGCCACCGCGGTCGGTCTGCACCACCGGGATGTCGCCCGGCACCAGCAGGTGCTCGGCCTTGCCGGCCTGGCCCTGGGTGAAGACCGCAGGATGCTCGACCAGCCAGATTTCATCCTGACTGTCCGGGCTGCGCTGCTCGGTGAAGCGACGCATGGCCTCCAGCACCGGTTCGTAGGGCTGCAGGCCAAGATCGCGAAAACCGAGGCAGGCGGACATCAGAGCACCATTTTCACGATGCCGGTAGCGCGCAGGGCGCTGTTGATATCGTGCAGCTGGTTCTCGCTTTCGGCAATGATGTGCAATTGTACGGTGGTGTACTTGCCTTCCTTGCTCTGGCGCTCGGCCAGGGTGGAAAGGTCGACCTTGGCGTGCTTGCTCAGGATCTCGATCACCGTGTCGCGGAAGCCGACAACGGTGTCGCCGATGACCTTGATCGGGTAATCGTCGCAGGGGAATTCGATCTTGTGCGACTTGACGTCTGGTTCGCTCATGGCGGAAACGGCCTCGTAAGCCGTGGCAACAACAACGCCCCCGCAGGATACGCGGGGGCATGCAGGTCACGTATCAGTTGAACAACCCGTAGAAGAATAGACGGATGCTATCCCACATACGGCGGAAGAAACCACCTTCCTCGACGCCATCGAGGGCGATCAGGTCGGCGCTGTGAACCACTTTCTCGTCCAGTTTGACTTCCACTTTGCCGATCACGTCACCTTTGGCGATCGGTGCGGTGAGCTGCGGGTTCATGGTCATCGAGGCCTGAAGGCGCTTCAATTGGCCTTTAGGCATGGTCAGGGTCAGGTCTTCGGCCAGGCCAGCTTTCACTTCACCGGTTGCGCCTTTCCAGACCGGCGACTTGGTCAGCTCGGTGCCCTTCTGATAGAAGGTCTGGGTTTCGAAGAAGCGGAAGCCATAAGTCAGCAGCTTCTGGGTCTCGGCAGCACGCGACTGCTCGCTGTTGGTGCCGAACACCACGGCGATCAGGCGCTGGCCATCGCGAACGGCCGAAGCCACCATGCAGTAGCCGGCTTCGTCGGTGTGGCCGGTTTTCAGGCCGTCGACAGTCTTGTCACGCCACAGCAGCAGGTTGCGGTTGGGCTGCTTGATGTTGTTCCAGAAGAACTCTTTCTGCGAGTAGATGGCGTAGTGGGCCGGGTCGACGTTGATGATCGCACGGGCCAGGGTAGCCATGTCGTGGGCCGACGAGTAATGGTCCGGGTGCGGCAGGCCGGTCGGGTTCATGAAGTGGCTGTTGGACATGCCCAGATCGGCAGCGGTCTTGTTCATCATGTCGGCGAAGGCATCTTCGCTGCCAGCGATGTGCTCGGCCAAGGCGACCGAGGCATCGTTACCGGACTGGATGATGATGCCGTGCAGCAGGTCGCTGACGGTCACCTGGCTGCCCACCTTGATGAACATGCGCGAACCGCCGGTACGCCAGGCGTTTTCGCTGACGGTAACGGGGTCGTTTTCACCGATCTGACCACGACGGATGTCCAGGGTGGCGATGTAGGCCGTCATCAGCTTGGTCAGACTGGCTGGCGGCAGGCGCTCGTCACCGTTGTTCTCGACAAGCACGTTGCCGCTGGACGCGTCCATGAGTACGTAGGACTTGGCTGCCAGTTGCGGTGGCGCCGGCGTCATCTGCTCAGCCGCGAAGGCGGCAGGCGTGATCATCAGCAGTACGGGCAGGCAAAGTCGTTTGGCAAGGTTGGTGATGTTCATCCGTCTCTCGAAAATCGCTAATGGTCTGATGTTCCCTGGGCAAGATCATGTACCCAGCGCCAGTCAGTCTAGTTTTGTGGCCGTAGGCCAAGCTCGCAATGTGCGGCTTTATGTCGCTGCGGGCAAAAGCCGACATTGTACATGGCCGCGCCCGGCAATTCATGACAAAACCGACAGTTTGGTGTTGCCTTCTTCGCGGGCGCGCCCGCTCCCACAGGGTTTCGCATGCCCCTGTGGGAGCGGGCGTGCCCGCGAAGAAGGCAACGCGGTCAGTCAGCTGTGACCAGCTTGGCCTGCCCCAGGTTCGCCAGGCGGATGCTGTCTTGTGCTTGCTGGATCTCGCCCTGGCTGCTGATCGGCCCCAGGCGCACGCGATGCAGGGTCTGCTGGTTACGCACGATCGAGCTGATGAACACTGGCGCGCTGACCATGCTGCTGAGCTTGGAGCGCAGCAGTTCGGCGGCGTCCGGGTTGGCGAAGGCGCCCACTTGCAGGAAGCTGCCGCCACTGCCGGCCGGCACGTTGTTGCCAGCCACCTGCACCGGCACCACCGGTGCGGCATGCTGCTGAGGCGGCGGGGTCCATTGCTCGACGCGACCGGTACTGGCCGGGATCGCCTGTGTCTGGGCCATCTGCGGCTCTTTCAGCACCATTGGTGGCGTCTGGCCGCGCTGAGCCCACCACTGCTGCGGGTCGATACCTTCGACGCGCACGTGCGCGGTGCCGATTTCGGCATAACCGAGTTTCTTCGCCGCGGCATAGGACAGGTCGATGATGCGGTCGGAATAGAACGGGCCACGGTCGTTCACCCGCAGGATCACGCTGCGGCCGTTTGCAAGGTTGGTCACCCGCACGTAGGCAGGAAGCGGCAGGGTCTTGTGCGCCGCGCTCATGCCGTACAGGTCGTACAGCTCGCCATTGGCGGTGTTCTGGCCGTGGAACTTGGTGCCGTACCACGACGCAGTACCCTCGGCGCGGTAGTTGCGCGAGTCCTGCATCGGGTAGTAGGTCTTGCCCAGCACCGTGTACGGGTTCGCCTTGTAGTTGCCAGTGTGCACGGTTGGTGTGGCATCGGGGATCTTGCTCACATCCACGTCCCACCATGGCGCACCGTCCTTGTGGGCCCGGTTGATGTCCAGGCCCGGCTGGGTGCGCACCACGTTGCCACTGCTTTGCTGGGTCGGGCGGCTGGAGGAGCAGCTGGCCAGCACCACGCCAACAGCGAGGCAGGTGAGCAGCTTGAAAGTGTTGCCAGAGATGATTACGCGCATTACTTGACGCCCCGTGCTTGAACCAGCTGTTCCGAAAGCTGATGCACCGCCATGGCATACATCACGCTGCGGTTGTAGCGAGTGATCGCGTAGAAGTTCTTAAGGCCCATCCAGTACTCGGGACCATTGTCGCCCTCGAGACGGAAGGCGGTAACCGGCAGATCATCGCGCAGCGAATCATGGACCGACCAGCCAAGCGCGCGCAACTCCCCTACCGTTTTCACCGGTTCGATGCCGGTAGTCAGGCCTTCGTCAGCACGCCCACCGGCCACTCTGGCGCGGCTGACCACACCTTCGCCGGCCACCCAGCCGTGGCGCTTGAAGTAGCTGGCCACGCTGCCGATGGCATCGTCCGGGTTGTTCCAGATATTGATGTGGCCGTCGCCGTCGAAGTCCACCGCAAAGTTGCGGAAGCTGCTGGGCATAAACTGCGGCAGGCCCATGGCTCCGGCGTAAGAGCCTTTGAGCGTCAGCGGGTCAAGCTGCTCCTCGCGCGCCAGGAGCAGGAATTCGCGCAGCTCCTTGCGGAAGAATTCGGCCCGTGGCGGGTAGTCGAAGCCCAGGGTCGACAAAGCATCGATCACCCGGTAGTTGCCGGTGTTGCGGCCAAAGAAGGTTTCCACGCCGATGATGGCGACGATGTACTGCGCCGGTACGCCGTATTCCTGCTCGGCACGGGCCAGCACTGCCTCGTGCTGGCGCCAGAAGTCCACACCGCGGGCGATGCGCGCGTCGGTAATGAACATTGGCCGGTAGTCCTTCCACGGCTTTACCCGTTCGGCCGGGCGCGAAATGGCGTCGAGGATCGACTGCTTGCGCTGCACCTCAGCGAACACCCCCAACAGTTGCTCAGGGGCAAAGCCATAGTCACGGCTCATTTCGTCAACGAACTGGGCCACCTGGGGCGAGCCTTGGTAATCGCCGGCATGGGCCAGCTGTACAGCGCCGAACAGGCCCACCGCGCCGATCCACGGCGCACAACGGGCAGCCCAGTTACGCACTGCTTGCATGAAGTTCTTCACCTTATTCAAACCTGCGCGATCCATTTGCGGTGCGTGTGGATCGACATCAGAACGCCAAACGCTGACAGCAGCGTCACCAACGAAGTTCCGCCATAGCTGATGAAAGGCAGCGGCACGCCCACCACGGGCAGAAGGCCGCTGACCATACCGATATTGACGAACACGTATACAAAGAAGGTCATGGTAAGGCTGCCTGCCAGCAGCTTGCCGAACAGGGTCTGCGCCTGGGCGGTGATCATCAGGCCGCGGCCGATCAGCAGCAGGTAGACGATCAACAGCAGGCAGATGCCGACCAGGCCGAATTCCTCGCCGAGCACGGCGATGATGAAGTCGGTGTGGCTTTCCGGCAGGAAGTCCAGGTGCGACTGGGTGCCGAGCAGCCAGCCCTTGCCGAACACCCCGCCCGAGCCGATCGCCGCCTTCGACTGGATGATGTTCCAGCCAGTGCCCAACGGGTCGCTTTCCGGGTCGAGGAAGGTCAGTACCCGCTGTTTCTGGTAGTCGTGCATGACGAAGAACCACATCGCCACCGCCACGGGCACCGCAGCCGCCAGCACACTGAGGATCCAGCGCCAGCGCAGGCCGCCCATGAACAGCACGAAAGCCCCGGAAGCGAGAATCAGCAGCGCCGTGCCCAGGTCGGGCTGGCGCACGATCAGGATGAACGGCAGGCCGATCAGCACCAGGCTTATCGCCACGTGCTTCAGATGCGGCGGCAAGGTGCGCTTGGACAGGTACCAGGCGATGGTCGCCGGCATGATGATCTTCATGAATTCAGAGGGCTGGAAGCGGATCACCCCGGGGATGTTGATCCAGCGCGTGGCGCCCATGGCGTTGTGGCCCATCACGTCCACCACCACCAGCAACAGCACCCCAGCCAGGTAGGCCAGTGGCACCCAACGGGCCATGAAGCGTGGTTCCAGCTGGGCGATGATGAACATCGACACCAGGCCGATACCGAACGAGGTGGCCTGCTTGAGCAGCAGGTCCCAGTTCTTGCCACTGGCCGAATAAAGAACAAACAGGCTGCCGGCCGCGAGGGTCAGCAAAATGATCAGCAAAGGGCCATCGACGTGGATGCGCTGCAGAAAGCTGGCGCGCCGACGCATCACATCCTCGCTGGAGAGCATGCGATCGAAATTGTTCATCACAGGGCTGATTCCTGGGTAACAGTGGCAGGCGCAAACTCGGGCTTGAGCCGGCCGTTTTCGTCGAGCAGCCAGGCGTCCATCACCTGACGTACCACCGGGGCGGCGACGCCCGAGCCAGACTCACCGTTCTCGACCATCACCGAAACCACGATCTTCGGGTCTTCTGCCGGGGCGAAGGCGACAAACAGGGCGTGGTCGCGGTGGCGCTCCTGGAGCTTGTTGCGGTCGTACTTCTCGCCCTGCTTGATCGCTACCACCTGGGCGGTACCGCTCTTGCCGGCAATACGGTACTGCGAGCCGATGGCCGCCTTGCGCGCAGTGCCGCGGGCGTTGTGCATCACCTGCTCCATACCATGGGTAACCTTGGCCCAGTCGGACTTGTCACGCAGCACGATGTTTTCCATGGGGTTGTCGTCAACCGGCGGCTGGCCTTCGATGGTCTTGGCCAGGTGCGGGCGATTCCAAACGCCCTTGTTGGCGATCAGCGCGGTGGCCTGGGCCAGTTGCAGTGGCGTGGCCTGCATGTAGCCCTGCCCGATGCCGAGGATCAGGGTTTCGCCAGGGAACCAGGCCTGGCGGCGAGTGGCGCGCTTCCATTCGCGCGACGGCATCAGCCCTGCGGACTCCTCGAACATGTCGAGGGAGACTCGCTGGCCGATACCGAACTTGTTCATGTAGCTGGACAGCCGATCAATGCCCATCTTGTGCGCAAGGTCGTAGAAATAGGTGTCGTTGGAGCGCATGATCGCGGTGTCCAGGTCTACCCAGCCATCGCCCGAGCGGTTCCAGTTACGGTACTTGTGGTCGTAGTTGGGCAACTGGTAGTAACCCGGGTCGAACACCCGGCTGCCAGCATTGACCACGCCGCTGTCCAGGCCGGCGATGGCCACCGCCGGCTTGATGGTCGAGCCTGGCGGGTACAGGCCACGCAGCACGCGGTTGAACAGCGGTCGGTCGATCGAGTCGCGCAGTTCGGCATAGGCCTTGAAGCCGATGCCGGTAACGAACAGGTTGGGGTCGAAGCTGGGCTGGCTGACCATCGCCAGCACCTCGCCGGTACGCGGATCGAGCGCCACTACCGCACCACGCCGACCACCCAGAGCGGCCTCGGCGGCCTCCTGCAGCTTGATGTCCAGGCTCAGCACGATGTCCTTGCCCGGTTTCGGATCGGTGCGTTTGAGCACTCGCAGCACACGGCCGCGGGCGTTGGTCTCGACTTCCTCGTAGCCCACCTGGCCGTGCAGGGCGTCCTCGTAGAAGCGTTCGATGCCGGTCTTGCCGATGTGATGGGTACCGCTGTAGTTCACCGGGTCGAGGGTTTTCAGCTCTTTCTCGTTGATCCGCCCCACATACCCCACCGAATGGGCGAAGTGCGTGCCCTGCGGGTAATGGCGCACCAGCTGGGCCACCACTTCCACGCCCGGCAGGCGGAACTGGTTCACCGCCACGCGAGCAATCTGTTCTTCGTTGAGTTCGAACAGGATAGGCACCGGCTCGAACGGCCGACGGCCTTGGCGCATACGCTTCTCGAACAGAGCGCGGTCGTCGGGCGTCAGCTCCAGCACTTCGACAATGGTGTCCAGCACTTCCTGCCAGTTACCCGCACGTTCGCGGGTCATCGACAAGCTGAAGCTGGGCCGGTTGTCAGCGATGATCACCCCGTTGCGGTCGAAGATCAGCCCGCGGGTCGGCGGGATCGGCTGCACATGCACCCGGTTGTTCTCCGACAGCGTCGAGTGATATTCGTGCTGGATGACCTGCAGGTAGTACAGCCGCGCGATCAGCACGCAAATAAGCAGCATGATCGCCACTGCGCCGACCACGACGCGGTTGCGCACCAGGCGGGCGTCTTTCTCGTGGTCCTTGAGACGGATCGGCTGCGACATCGGACTGCTTACAGGCTCATTTATGGTAAGGATGCCCGGACAACACGGTCCAGGCGCGGTAGATCTGCTCGCCGATGAGTATCCTTACCAATGGGTGCGGCAAGGTCAGCGGCGACAGCGACCAGCGTTGCTCGGCGCGCGCACAGACCTCAGGCGCCAGGCCTTCCGGGCCGCCCACCATCAAATTCACCGTGCGCGCATCCAGGCGCCAGCGGTCCAGCTCGGTCGCCAACTGCTCGGTACTCCAGGGCTTGCCATGGACCTCGAGGGTAACAATGCGTTCCCCTGGCTGAACCTTGCTCAGCATGGCCTCGCCCTCCTGACGGATCAGGCGGGCGACGTCGGCATTCTTGCCCCGGGTGTTCAGCGGGATTTCCACCAGCTCCAGCGACAGCTCGGCGGGCAGGCGCTTGGCATATTCATGCCAGCCTTCCTCGACCCACTTCGGCATGCGCGAGCCGACCGCGATCAGGCGCAGACGCACAGCGCTTTCCTTATTCCCGGTCCTTGAGCTTCTCGGAGTACTCGTGGGCCTGGTCCGGGCTGTGGTGCTTGCCATCGGCGGCACGACTTTGCTCGGCCCCCTGCCACAGGCGCTCCAGGTCGTAGAACTGGCGAGCAGCGGCAGTCATCATGTGCACGATGACGTCGTTCAGGTCCAGCAGCACCCAGTCGCTGTCGCCCTTGCCTTCTTCACCCAGTGGCTGGGCGCCCTTGGCCTTGACCGCTTCGCGGACCTTTTCCAGCATCGCGTTGATCTGGCGGTTGGAGGTACCGGTGGCAATGATCATGTAGTCGGTCAGGCTGTGCTTTTCGCGCACGTCGATGACCTGGATGTCCTGGGCCTTGACGTCTTCCAGCGCTGCCTTGGTCAGGGCAACCAATTCTTCGCCGTGGATTTTCTGCTTGGTCATATAAAACTCGTTCAACTCGTTGGATGAGGCGCCAGAGGCACCGTCAGTTAGGCGCACGATACAGTTCGTGCGCCTCGATGTAGGCCAGTACGGCGTCCGGCACCAGGAACCTCACCGATTTGCCGCTGGCCAGCAGCTGTCGGATCTGTGTAGCCGACACCGCAAGCGGCGTCTGCCAGACGAACGAAATGTTTCCCGCCGGGCCGGACATGGCGGCAGGATCGCTCTCCGAGCGCGCAGCCAGCAGGTTGCGCAGCTCGTCAGGGGGTTCTACGTCGGCATCCGGGCGTTGCAGCACCAGGATGTGACAGTGTTGCAGCAATTCTTCCCAGCGGTGCCAGCCGGGCAGGCCGCAAAAGGCATCCCAGCCCAGCACCAGGAACAGCTGGTCGTTGGCGGCCAGTTCGGCGCGGATCGATTCCAGCGTGTCGATGGTGTACGACGGTTTGTCGCGCTCCAGTTCGCGGGCGTCGACGCTCAGGCAGGCAACGCCCTGCACCGCTTCGCGAACCATGGCCAGGCGATCCTCGGCGGCCACCTGTGGGGTGTCGCGGTGCGGCGGTCGGGCGTTGGGCAGCAGGCGCAGCTCGTCCAGCCCCATGAACTCGGCCACTTCCAGCGCGCTGCGCAGGTGGCCGATGTGCACGGGGTCGAAGGTACCGCCTAGAATGCCGATGCGCCGGACTGCCTGGGCCTTGCTCAACTCAGCAGGACTCCTGGCCGCGCAGCTGGCCGTCGCCGATCACCACGTACTTCTCGCAGGTCAGGCCTTCCAGGCCGACCGGGCCGCGGGCATGCAGCTTGTCGGTGGAAATGCCGATTTCCGCGCCCAGGCCATACTCGAAGCCGTCGGCGAAGCAGGTCGGGGTATTGAGCATGACCGACGCCGAATCGACCTCGGCCATGAACTGGCGAGCCTCACCCTGGTGTTCGCTGATGATCGAGTCGGTATGGTGCGAGCCATAGTGGTTGATGTGCTCGATGGCCTGGTCCAGGCCGTCGACCACGCGGATCGACAGGATCGCGTCCAGGTACTCGGTGTGCCAGTCGGCCTCGGTGGCCGGCTTGGCGTCGATGATAGCCCGGGTACGCTCGCAACCACGCAGCTCGACGCCCTTCTCCTGGAAACGGCGGGCCATTTCCGGCAGGAAGCGCTCGGCCACCTGCTGGTCGACCAGCAGCGTTTCCATGGCGCCACAGATGCCGTAGCGGTAGGTCTTGGCGTTGAACGCCACGCGCCAGGCCTTGTCCAGGTCGGCGTGCTGGCTGACGTAGATGTGGCAGATACCGTCCAGATGCTTGATCACTGGCACTCGGGCATCGCGACTGATGCGTTCGATCAGGCCACGGCCACCGCGAGGCACGATGACGTCGACGAATTCCGGCATGCTGATCAGCGCGCCCACGGCTTCGCGGTCGGTAGTCTCGACCACCTGCACCACCGCTGCCGGCAGGCCGGCGGCGGCCAGCCCACGCTGGATGCAGGTGGCGATGGCGCGGTTGGAGTGGATGGCTTCGGAGCCGCCACGCAGGATGGTCGCATTACCCGACTTCAGGCACAGGCTGGCGGCATCGATAGTCACGTTCGGGCGCGATTCGTAGATGATCCCGATCACCCCCAACGGCGTGCGCATCTTGCCGACCTGGATACCCGACGGGCGGTAGCTCATGTCGCGGATGGCACCGACCGGGTCCGGCAGGCTGGCCACCTGGCGCAGGCCGGTGATCATGCCGTCGATACGCGCCGGGGTCAGCGCCAGGCGGTCGAGCAGCGCCGGCTCCAGGCCGTTGGCACGGCCAGCGGCCAGGTCCAGCTCGTTGGCGGCGGTCAGCTCGGCACGAGCGGCGTCCAGTGCGTCGGCAGCGGCTTGCAGGGCGCGGTTCTTCTGCGCGGTGCTGGCACGGCCGATCACCCGGGAAGCTTCACGGGCAGCGCGACCCAGGCGGGTCATATAGTCAAGAACGGACTCAGTCATGGGTTCGGTGTCTTGGCGAAGGGGAAATCGGCTGATTATAACTGCCGCGCAGGTATACGCCCAGCGGCGGGTGGCGGATGGTAGAAAATGGGTGTTCGCCTTCAGCCTTTCTGCGCCTGTGAGATCGAGCACCGCCCGCGCGGCGCTTCGCGGGGCAAGCCCGCTCCCACACTTATTGCAACGTGGCCATGCCTGTGAGGCCATGGTTGTCAGCCTTGTTGGCATGACTGGATTTCGAGGTGGACATTGCTGCCGCCCCACCTGTCTCAAGACGTGCACCAAGGCAGGCAACCATGGCCTGACAGGTTCGGCACGTTGCAATAAATGTGGGAGCGGGCTTGCCCCGCGAAGCGCCGCGCGGGCGGCGCTCGATCTCACCGGCGCCGAATACCTCAAGGCGAACACCTCGCAGCCGCGCCAATGAAACATACAGATACTATTCAATCGCAACCTCGATTCAGCCTCGATTAAGCCATCCATTGCTATTATCCCCGTCTTTCCAGCCACGAACCGCCCGCATGCCTGCCCTGCCCGACAGCTTTTTCGACCGCGATGCCCAGACCCTGGCCAAGGCCCTGCTGGGCAAGGTCATCCGTCATCGCCACGGCGACCTGTGGCTGGCCGCGCGCATCATCGAGACCGAGGCCTACTACCTCACCGACAAAGGCAGCCACGCCTCGCTCGGCTACACCGAAAAACGCAAGGCGCTGTTCCTCGATGGCGGGCACATCTATATGTACTACGCGCGCGGCGGCGATTCGCTGAACTTCAGCGCCCACGGCCCGGGCAACGCGGTGCTTATCAAGTCCGCCTATCCTTGGCAGGATGCCCGCTCGGGGCCTGACAGCCTGGCGCAGATGCAACTGAACAACCCCGATGCCAGCGGCAACCTCCGCCCGGCCGAGCGCCTGTGCGCCGGCCAGACCCTGCTGTGCCGGGCCCTGGGCCTGAAGGTGCCGCACTGGGACGCCCAGCGTTTCGACGCCGAGCGCCTGTACGTGGAGGATTGCGGCAACGCCGTGCCACGGGTGATCCAGGCCGCCCGCCTGGGCATCCCGCATGGCCGGGACGAGCATCTGCCCTACCGCTTCGTCGATGCCGAATACGCCCGTTTCTGCACGCGGAACCCGTTACGTCGCGGCCAGGTCGAAGGCCGCGACTTCTTCATTCTCGAACAAGGAAGCTGAACCATGGGCCAATGGCTCGACAGCCTGACCGGCTGGCTCAGCGCCAACCCGCAGTGGCTTGGCCTGGCGATATTCCTGGTGGCCTGCATCGAGTGCCTGGCCATTGCCGGCATCATCGTGCCAGGCACCGTGCTACTGTTCGCCGTCGCAGTACTGGCCGGCAGCGGCGCCTTCAGCCTGGGCGAAACGCTGCTGCTGGGCTTTCTCGGTGGCCTGGTGGGCGATGCCTTGTCATATGCGGTGGGCAAGCACTTCCACCAGAACATTCGCCGCCTGCCGCTGCTGCGCCACCATCCGGAATGGATCGGCAGCGCCGAGGCCTACTTCCAGCGCTACGGCATCGCCAGCCTGCTGGCAGGGCGCTTCATCGGGCCGCTGCGGCCGATGCTGCCGATGGTCGCCGGCATGTTCGACATGCCGTTGCCGCGCTTCATCGCCGTCAGCCTGGTGGCCGGCGCCGGCTGGGCGGTGGCCTACCTGCTGCCGGGCTGGGCCACCGGCGCGGCCATGCGCCTGCCCTTGCCGGAAGGCTTCTGGCTGGATGCCGGAATCATCGCCGGCGCCCTGGCAGTCATCATCGGGCTTAGCCTGAACACCAGCATTCGAGATCAACGCCATGGCACCCGGCTGATCGCCGGCATGAGCTTCGTCGCCCTGGCCGGGGTCTTCCTCGGCTGGCCCTACCTGCACGAATTCGACCAAGGCGTGATGACACTGGTGCAGGAGCACCGCAGCCAGGCCATCGATGGCACCGTGGTGCTGGTGACCCGGCTGGGCGATTTCCGCACCCAGTTGTTCCTCGGCGGCCTGCTGACAGGCCTGCTGCTGCTTGCCCGGCAGTGGCGGCACGCCATGTTCGCTGCAGGTGCGTTGATGGGTACGGCGCTTGCCAACGGCACGCTGAAATGGCTGTTCGCCCGGGCCCGGCCGGAAGTGCTGAGTGACCCGTTGACCAGCTACAGCATGCCCAGCGGACACAGCTCGGCGTCGTTTGCATTCTTCCTGGTGATGGCGGTGCTGGCCGGGCGCGGGCAGCCGCCGCGGATGCGCCTGACCTGGGTGATGCTGGGCTGCATTCCGGCACTGGCGATTGCCCTGTCACGGGTGTACCTGGGGGCGCACTGGCCTACGGACATCCTCGCTGGCGCTTTGCTGGCGTGCTGTGTGTGCGCGCTCAGCCTGGCACTGGTGCAGCGTCACCAGACCCTGCCGGCCCTGCCGTTGCGGGTGTGGTGGCTGGTGCTGCCGGCGTGTGTCGCGTTGCTGGCGTTCTTTGCCATGCATGCGTTGCCGCAGGCTTTGCTGCGGTATCAATATTGATGTCGCGTTTACCGGCCTCTTCGCAGCACAAGGCTGCTCCTACAGGGCTCTCGTCAGCCTGTTAGGAGCAGCCTTGTGCTGCGAAGAGGCCGGCACTGGCAACACAGCAGTATCAGGCAAACAATTCACCCTGAATCCGCTCCAGCAGCTTCTGGATCTCCCCCAACCGCTCCTGCGGCGAGTCGAGGCTCAGCAAATCCAGCTTGTCCTCTTCCATGAACGGCAGCAGGTACGCCAACTGATTGGACAACGCCTGGCGCCCATCCACCGGGCGCGGCATGTCCAGCGCTTCGACCATGGGGTGCTCGCCCAGGGCCACCAGCAACGCCAGCAGGTCTTCATCGGCCTCCAGCAACGGGCTGTCCGCCTGCTCCGCCAGCCATTGCACCTGCCCCACCAGCAACTGGTCCTTCTGCACCTCGGTACTTTCCAGATTGAAGCGCCGCACACCTTCGACACGGATGCCCAGCAAGCCGTTATCCTGCTGCACGAAGTCGCGGATCACCGCCTCGCAGCCGATCGAGGCGACCACCGGCGGCGCCTTGCCAACCTGCTCGCCTTCCAGGATGCACACCACACCAAAACCTTCGCCCCGCTTCATGCAGCGCCCGATCATATCCAGGTAGCGCGCCTCGAAAATCTGCAAATCGAGAAAACAACCAGGAAACAGCACGGTATTGAGGGGAAACAGCGGTAGCGTCATCACAAGTCCTCAAGCCACCAGGCTGACCGCCAGCGGTAGGAAAACCGCCGTGGCCACTCCCATCAGGCTCATCGCCAGCGCGGCAAAGGCGCCGCATTCGTCACTTTCCTGCAGGGCCACCGAAGTGCCCACCGCATGTGCGGTCACGCCCAGCGACATGCCGCGCGCTTCGGGGCTGTACACGCCAACGCGGCTCAGCAACGCCGGGCCGAAGATTGCCCCGATCACCCCGGTAATAAGCACGAAGACCGCCGCCAAAGCCGCCACGCCACCAATCTGCTCGGCCACCAGCATGGCGATCGGCGAGGTCACCGACTTCGGCGCCATGGTCATCAGGATCATGTGCTCGGCCCCGAACCACCAGCCCAGCAACAGGCAGCACAGGGTGGCGAACAGGCCTCCGACTACCAGCGTAGTAAATGTGGGCCAGAACAGCTGGCGGATGCGCCGCAGGTTGAGGTAGAGCGGCACGGCCAGGGCCACGGTGGCGGGCCCCAGCAGGATGTTCATGATTTCGGTGCTCTTGCGGTATTCGCTATAGTCGATGCCACACACCAGCAACACACCGATCACCAGCAACATCGACACCAGTACCGGCTGCAGGAAGATCCAGCGGGTCTTCTCGTAGGCCGCCAGCACCAACTGGTAGGCTCCAAGCGTGATGCCGATCCCGAACAATGGATGATGAACGACCGCATCCAGCGCACCTTGCCAGTCGAGCATCATGGCTGCTCCTCACGCCGACCCTGGCGGTGGATGAGCTTTTGCATCAGCACACCGACGAACACCAGGGTCAACAGGCAGGAGATCAGCAAGGCACCGGCTATGGCCCAGAAGTCGGCGGCGATATCCCTGGCGTACACCATCACCCCCACCGCCGGCGGCACCAGCAACAGCGGCAGGTAACGCAGCAGGCTGCTGGCGGCCTCGTTCAGCGGCTTGCCAACCTCACCACGGGCCATGAGGAAGGCCAACAGCAGCAACAGGCCGATGATCGGCCCCGGCAGAAACGGCACCAATAGGTGATTGATCGCCGTCCCCAGCAGCTGGAACAGCACCAGCCAGGTCAAACCACGCAACAGCATAAGGCATCTCCCTCGGGCATGGCCGCCATTATAAGCATGTGCCGCCATATACCGATATTCGTCGAAATGCAGACAACTTGACTGAAACGGTTCGCCGTGCTGATCTTGCACTTTCGTGCCAACTGACAAACTGGAGAGTCCGCGATGCCCTATGTACCGGTTACAGAGCTTTCGCAGTACGTTGGTAAGGAACTGGGCCGCTCGGCCTGGCTGAAGATCGACCAGCAGCGTATCAACCTGTTCGCCGAAGCCACAGGCGATTTCCAGTTCATCCACGTCGACCCGGAAAAGGCGGCGAAAACCCCGTTTGGCAGCACGATCGCCCACGGTTTCCTGACATTGTCGCTGATTCCCAAGCTGATCGAGGACATCCTGGTCCTGCCGGAAGGACTGAAGATGGTGGTGAACTACGGGCTGGACAGCGTGCGGTTCATCCAGCCGGTCAAGGTCGACAGCCTGGTGCGGCTGAAGGTGGACCTGGCCGAGGTGGTGGAGAAGAAGCCGGGGCAATGGCTGCTCAAGGCGATTGCCACGCTGGAGATCGACGGTGAAGAGAAGCCTGCCTACATAGCCGAGTCGCTTTCCCTCTGCTTTGTCTGATTGAGCCATTCGCGGGCACGCCCGCTCCCACAGAGTTCACGGAATACCTGTGGGAGCGGGCGCGCCCGCGAAGAAGCCGGCACGGTGTTCCGGCGTCCTCTACAAACCCACCGCACTCGCGTAAACTGCCAGCCTTCGCGCAGCCTAGGGCTGCCCCTGTCGATTTACCAAAGGTGCCCGCCATGCCCTGGCTGCAAGTACGCCTGGCCATCAGCCCGGAACAAGCCGAAACCTACGAAGATGCCCTGCTCGAAGTAGGTGCCGTCTCGGTCACGTTCATGGACGCCGAGGATCAACCGATCTTCGAGCCAGACCTCAACACCACTCCGCTGTGGTCGCATACCCACCTGCTGGCCCTGTTCGAGGCCGACGCCGAGCCCGAGCAGGTGTTCTCCCACCTGCGCCTGCTGACTGGTGCCGAGCTGCCCGAACACCAGGCCGAGGTGATCGAGGACCAGGACTGGGAACGCAGCTGGATGGACAACTTCCAGCCGATGCGCTTCGGTCGCCGCCTGTGGATCGTGCCCAGCTGGCACGAGGCCCCGGAACAGGACGCGGTGAACCTGCTGCTGGACCCGGGCCTGGCGTTCGGCACCGGCACCCACCCCACTACCGCCCTGTGCCTGGAATGGCTCGACGGCCAACAGCTTGAAGGCACCCAGGTGCTGGACTTTGGCTGCGGCTCGGGCATTCTGGCCATCGCCGCGCTGCTGCTGGGCGCCCGTGAAGCGGTCGGCACCGACATCGACGTGCAGGCCATCGAGGCTTCGCGCGACAACGCCCAGCGCAACGGCATCGCCGACGAAAAGCTGGCGCTGTACCTGCCCGAGCACATGCCGGCCATGCAGGCCGACGTGCTGGTCGCCAACATCCTCGCCGGCCCGCTGGTGTCGCTGGCACCGCAACTGTCCGGCCTGGTCCGCCCAGGGGGCCTGCTGGCGCTGTCGGGCATCCTCGCCGAGCAGGGTGAGGAAGTGGCCGCGGCCTATGCCGCCGACTTCGAGCTGGACCCGATCGTCGTGCGCGACGGCTGGGTACGCATCAGTGGTCGCCGCCGTTAAGCGGGCCTAGAATACTTCTCTGCACAGCTCCCGGATCGCCGCATGACCGACAGTTTCGTCACCCAGTGCCCGCATTGCCAGACCAGCTTTCGCGTCACCCACCACCAGTTGAGCGTGGCCCGCGGCGTGGTGCGCTGCGGCCACTGCCTGCAGGTGTTCAACGCCGCCAGGCAGTTGCTGGAGCAAAACCGCGCCAGCGGAGCCAGCGCACCTGCGGTGCCGGCGCCGATGCCAGTTGCACCTGCCGAGCCGCAGGTCGACCCGGCAATCGCACCCGAACCTGCCGCCAGCGAGCGCAGCATCACCCCGGACGAGGACTGGGCGCTCACCACCCAGGCGCTGGACGCGCTCGACCTCGACATGGAACTGGAGCGCCTGGAGCGCCGCGGCCAACCGGCCACGGCTCGCTCGGCCAGCCAGGGTGACAGCCTGCAGGCGCGGCGTGACGAACTGCACCCGGACGAACATGCCAACGACCTGTTCGGTACGGCTACCGATGAGCCGTTCGAACCGCAACTGGCGGCAGAGCCCGCGCCCGTGCTGCGGGAGCCGGAGCCCCTGGAGCTTGACCTGGAACCCACTCCTGGCGACCGTACCGAGCCGACGCTAGGCGGCAATCTGGACCTGGATATCGACGACGAGCCGCCGGTACGCCATGCCGCCGAAATCGATGAGCACTCCGAATTCAACGAACCGCTGCGCGCCAGCGATGACGAAATCCCGGAGAAGGGCCTGAGCGCCCGCGACGAGGAGCCGCTGGAGCTGCACCTGTCAGCACGCGATGACGCCCCCCTCGAGCCCTTGCCCGGCGAACGCCTGGAACCAGGCCTTGCCGGCAAAGCCGAGCGCCCGGCGCGCAAGGAACCGCTGGTCGACGTGGTCGACGACCCGCTACAACTGGGCTGGGAAAAGCCCGCGCCCAACTGGGGCAAGCGCCTGCTGTGGGGCCTCCTGACCCTGCTGGCTGCTGGTTTGCTGGCGTTCCAGTACGTGTGGTACCACTTCGACGAAATGGCCCGTCAGGACCAGTACCGGCCGCTCTTCCAGCAAATCTGCCCGCTGGTCGGCTGCGAGGTGCCGACCCGCGTCGATATTGCCCGAATCAAGAGCAGCAACCTGGTGGTACGCAGCCATCCGGACTTCAAGGGTGCGCTGATCGTCGATGCGATCATCTACAACCGCGCGCCGTTCGCCCAGCCGTTCCCGCTGCTGGAACTGCGCTTCGCCGACCTCAATGGCCAGCTGATCGCCAGCCGGCGCTTCAAGCCTAGCGAGTACCTGTCGGGTGAATTGGCCGGGCGCGGCGAAATGCCCAGCCAGACTCCGATCCATATCGCCCTGGACATCCTCGACCCGGGGCCTAAGGCCGTCAATTACAGCCTGAGCTTCCGTTCGCCGGAATAACCACCAACCCTGTGGGAGCGGGCGCACCCGAGAATGCGGGCGAAGCCCGTGCCATCGATCGCGCCGCTTGCTTCGCGGGCACGCCCGCTCCCACAGGGGCCGCGCAAGGTCCTGGATCCTCACCCATACCAAATGTCATAAGCCGACAACTGTTCAGATTTTATCCAAATCCATCTTTATCCGGTCACCGAGAGCGGGTATTATGCCAACCCTTTTTCGAACTCCAAGATTCGGCCCCACAACAGGGATCACCTATGTCGGCGGTACGCATCGGCCCATACACACTACGTAACAACCTGATTCTCGCGCCCATGGCCGGGGTCACGGACCAGCCTTTCCGTACACTTTGCCAGCGCTTGGGCGCCGGCATGGTGGTGTCGGAGATGGTCTCCAGCGACATGAGCCTGTGGAACAGCCGCAAGTCGAGCCTGCGCCGCATCCATGAAGGTGATCCCGAGCCACGCTCGGTGCAGATCGCCGGTGGTGACGCGCAGATGATGGCGGCGGCAGCAAAGGCCAATGTCGAAGCAGGCGCCCAGATCATTGATATCAACATGGGCTGCCCGGCAAAAAAAGTCTGCAACAAAGCCGCAGGCTCTGCTTTATTGAGAGATGAAGCCTTGGTCAGCGAGATCCTTCACGCCGTGGTCGGCGCCGTGGACGTCCCGGTGACCCTGAAGATCCGCACCGGTTGGGACCGGGCGAACAAGAACGGCCTGAACGTGGCGAAGATCGCCGAGCAGGCCGGCATCCAGGCGCTGGCGGTGCATGGCCGCACACGCGCCGACCTGTACACCGGCGAAGCCGAATACGACACCATCGCTGCCATCAAGCAGGCGGTGTCGATCCCGGTTTTTGCCAACGGCGATATCACTTCGCCAGAAAAGGCCCGGGCGGTGCTGGACGCCACCGGGGTCGATGGCCTGTTGATCGGCCGGGCCGCCCAAGGGCGGCCATGGATCTTTCGCGAGATCGAGCATTACCTGCGCACTGGCGAACACCTGCCAGCGCCGCAACTGGATGAAGTGGAACGCATCCTGCTGGAGCACCTGGCCGCGCTGCATGCCTTCTATGGCGATGTAATGGGCGTACGTATCGCCCGCAAGCACGTTGGCTGGTACCTGGCAACACGACCCGGCGGCAAGGAGTTTCGCTCCCGGTTCAACGCTTTGGAAGACACACAAGCGCAGTGCGCCAACGTTCGTGCGTTTTTCAGCGAACGTCGACAGAGCCTTGAGACAGAGGACGGACAAGGGGTGGCCGCATGACGATGATGACCGAGACATTTGTGAGTGGAACAACGCCCGTGAGCGACAACGCCAACCTGAAACAGCACCTCAACACGCCGAGCGAAGAGGGCCAGACCCTTCGCGACAGCGTCGAGAAGGCGCTGCACAACTACTTCGCCCACCTGGAAGGCGCGACCGTGACGGACGTGTACAACCTGGTGCTCTCCGAAGTCGAGGCGCCCCTGCTCGAAAGCGTGATGAACTACGTGAAGGGCAACCAGACCAAGGCCAGCGAGATGCTCGGGCTGAACCGAGGCACCCTGCGCAAGAAGCTCAAGCAGTACGACTTGTTGTAAGCCAGAATCCCAACCAGAAAAGGCGGCTCCAACAGAGGCGCCTTTTTTGCTGACTCCACCGCGTTATTGGAACCCGAAATGACCGACCAGACTACCCGCCTGCCAGTCCGCCGCGCCCTGATCAGCGTCTCCGACAAGACCGGTATCCTCGAATTCGCCCGTGAGCTGCAGCAGCTCGGTGTCGAGATCCTGTCCACCGGCGGCACCTACAAGCTGCTCAAGGACAACGGCGTCAACGCGGTGGAAGTGGCCGACTACACCGGCTTCGCCGAAATGATGGATGGCCGGGTCAAGACCCTGCACCCGAAAATCCACGGTGGCATCCTCGGCCGTCGCGGCACCGACGACGCCATCATGAACGAGCACGGCATCAAGCCGATCGACCTGGTGGCGGTCAACCTGTACCCGTTCGAAGCGACCATTTCCAAGCCTGGCTGTGACCTGCCGACCGCTATCGAGAACATCGACATCGGCGGCCCGACCATGGTCCGTTCGGCTGCCAAGAACCACAAGGACGTGGCCATCGTGGTCAACGCCAGCGACTACGCCGGCATCGTCGAAGGCCTCAAGGCCGGCGGCCTGACCTACGCCCAGCGCTTCGACCTGATGCTCAAGGCGTTCGAACACACCGCAGCCTACGACGGCATGATCGCCAACTACATGGGCACCATCGACCAGGCCAAAGAGACCCTGAGCACCGAAGGCCGCAGCGAATTCCCGCGCACCTTCAACAGCCAGTTCGTCAAGGCCCAGGAAATGCGCTACGGCGAGAACCCGCACCAGAGCGCGGCGTTCTACGTAGAAGCGAAGAAAGGCGAAGCCAGCGTTTCCACTGCCATCCAGCTGCAGGGCAAGGAGCTGTCGTTCAACAACGTGGCCGACACCGACGCCGCACTGGAATGCGTGAAGAGCTTCGTCAAACCGGCCTGCGTCATCGTCAAGCACGCCAACCCGTGCGGCGTGGCCGTAGTACCTGAAGACGAAGGCGGCATCCGCAAGGCCTACGACCTGGCCTACGCCACCGACACCGAGTCGGCGTTCGGCGGCATCATTGCCTTCAACCGCGAGCTGGACGGCGAAACCGCCAAGGCCATCGTCGACCGCCAGTTCGTCGAAGTGATCATCGCGCCGAAGATCTCCCAGGCGGCCCGCGAGGTGGTTGCCGCCAAGCAGAACGTACGCCTGCTGGAATGCGGCGAGTGGCCAGCCGAGCGCGCTGCCGGTTGGGACTTCAAGCGCGTCAACGGTGGCCTGCTGGTGCAGAGCCGCGATATCGGCATGATCACTGCCGATGACCTGAAGATCGTTACCAAACGTGCACCAACCGAGCAAGAGATCCACGACCTGGTGTTCGCCTGGAAAGTGGCCAAGTTCGTCAAATCCAACGCCATTGTCTACGCCAAGCAGCGCCAGACCATCGGCGTCGGCGCCGGCCAGATGAGCCGCGTCAACTCCGCGCGCATTGCTGCAATCAAGGCCGAGCATGCCGGCCTGCAGGTGCAGGGCGCAGTCATGGCGTCGGATGCGTTCTTCCCGTTCCGTGATGGCATCGACAATGCGGCTAAAGTGGGTATCAGCGCCGTGATCCAGCCAGGTGGTTCGATGCGTGATGCCGAGGTGATTGCTGCCGCTGACGAAGCCGGTATCGCCATGGTCTTCACCGGTATGCGCCACTTCCGCCACTAATCAAGATGGGCGGCCGATCCTCGGCCTTGCTTGTGGGAGCGGCCTTGCGTCGCGACAGGGGCGCGTAGCGGCCCCAGATTTTCAGCTTCGCAGCAGAAATTGCCGGGGCCGCTTTGCGGCCCTTTCGCGACACAAGGCCGCTCCCACACAAAAAACGGGATCGGCCAGACAGAATTCGAGGTTTTGACATGAAAGTATTGATCATCGGCAGCGGCGGCCGTGAGCACGCCCTGGCCTGGAAAGTCGCCCAGGACCCACGCGTCGAGAAAGTCTTCGTTGCCCCAGGCAACGCCGGCACCGCCATTGAAGCCAAATGCGAGAACGTCGCCATCGACGTGTGCGCCCTGGAACAATTGGCTGACTTCGCCGAGAAGAACGTCGACCTGACCATCGTCGGCCCGGAAGCGCCGCTGGTCATCGGCGTGGTCGACCTGTTCCGCAGCCGCGGCCTGGACTGCTTCGGTCCGACCAAGGGCGCGGCGCAACTGGAAGGTTCCAAGGCCTTCACCAAGGACTTCCTGGCGCGTCACAAGATCCCGACCGCCGACTACCAGAACTTCACCGAAATCGAGCCAGCGCTGGCCTACCTGCAGGAAAAAGGCGCGCCGATCGTGATCAAGGCCGACGGCCTGGCCGCGGGCAAGGGCGTGATCGTAGCCATGACCCTGGAAGAAGCCGAAGCCGCCGTGCGTGACATGCTGGCCGGCAACGCCTTCGGTGATGCCGGCTCCCGCGTGGTCATCGAAGAGTTCCTCGACGGCGAGGAAGCCAGCTTCATCGTCATGGTCGACGGCCAGAACGTGCTGCCCATGGCCACCAGCCAGGACCACAAGCGCGTCGGCGACCAGGACACCGGCCCGAACACCGGCGGCATGGGTGCCTACTCCCCAGCCCCGGTGGTCACCGCCGAAGTGCACCAGCGCGTGATGGACCAGGTGATCTGGCCGACCGTGCGCGGCATGGCCGAGGAAGGCAACGTCTACACCGGCTTCCTCTACGCCGGCCTGATGATCGACAAGGCGGGCAACCCCAAGGTCATCGAGTTCAACTGCCGCTTCGGCGACCCTGAGACCCAGCCGGTCATGCTGCGCCTGGAGTCGAGCCTGGTACTGCTGGTCGAGGCCGCATTCGCCAAGGCGCTGGACAAGGTCGAAGCGCAGTGGGACCCGCGTCCGAGCCTGGGCGTGGTGCTGGCTGCCGGCGGTTACCCGGGCGACTACGCCAAGGGCGACGTGATCAACGGCCTGGAGGCGGCAGCCAAGATCGAAGGCAAGGTGTTCCATGCCGGTACTTCGCTCAAAAATGGCCAAGTGGTCACCAACGGCGGTCGCGTCCTGTGTGCCACTGCCATGGGCAGCACCGTTGCCGACGCGCAGCAGCAGGCTTACCGCCTGGCCAAGGAAGTAAGCTGGAACGGCAGCTTCTACCGCACCGACATCGGCTACCGGGCTATCGCCCGCGAGCGCGGTGAGCACCAACAGTAAGTTGTACCGGATTGCCACAGCGCGCCGCAGCACCTTGTGCCTGCGGCATCCGGCTCGTCGACAGGGCCCCCAGGGGCCTTGCCTTCGACTTGGCGCGCCGCGCATAGTTAGTACCCGGCACCTTGGCTAAGAAGGGATTTCGTAGTGCGTCGGCTTCGGATTGCCTCAGCTCTGATCGTCAGCTTGCTGACCTTGCTCTGCATGTTCCCGGCTGCGGCCGAACATGAAGGAGGCTGGGCAGTTCTGCTCGACGAACAGGCCAACCTGCAACTGAGCGACGTGCGCTCCGAGCGTTACCGCAACCAGTTCAGTCCGCTGGTCCTCGCCAACCTTGATGCCGCTCCTGCGGAACAGGCCCTTTGGCTGCACTACCGCCTGGCGCCCGGCGACCAGGAACAAATGCTGCGGGTTTTCGCGCCAGACCTTTCTGGCCTGGACCTCTACGCCCTTGAGGGCGACAAACTTCTGCGTCAGCTGCACCACGGGCGCCAGGCCGGCAGTGCCAGCCCGACCTTGCGTGGCAGCGACCATGTACTGCCCCTGCCCAACAGCAAGCAACCCCTGGATATCTACCTGCGACTGGTGTCCGAGCACCAGCTGCGCCCGGCCATCAGCCTGGAGCCTGCGGCCGTGGCCGCCTCCGACCAGCGCCAGCCGCTGCTGTTCGGCATGCTGTTCGGCGGCCTGGTGATGCTGATCATGCACAACCTGATCCGCTTCCTCTACAGCCGTTCCAGTACCGCCCTGATCCTGGCGCTGTACCATGGCCTGATGCTGCTCAGCGGCCTGATCCTGCTGAACCTCAGCGGCCCTTGGTGGCACGTGTGGCATAGCGCGCAAACGCCCGCCGCGTACCTGACGCTGGTCCTGGCCGGCCTGGCCGGGCTGTATTTCACCCAGCATTTCTTCTCGCCATGCAACTCGCCACGGCTTAACCGCCTGCTACAGGGCGAAATGCTACTGGTCGGGGTGAGCGGGCTGGTGTTGCTGTTCGTCGACACCCTGCCGCTCAACCTGATGACCTATGCCCTGATGGCCCTGGGCAGCGTGAGCATGTTGCTGGTCAGCAGCTACCACTGGTACAAGGGCTATGCACCGTCACGCCTGTTCAGCCTGGCCATGGTGGTGTTCAACCTTGGTGGCCTGGTGCTGCTGCCGGCGCTGCTGGGCCTGACCCGCACCTCGACACCTTGGCTGCTGTGCATCCTGCTGGGCCTGACCGTGGTTAGCGGCCTGCTTCTCAACCTGGCGGTCAGCGAACGCCTGCGGCGCATGAGCGAGGAGCGCTTCAGCGCCAGTCGCGCCCTGGCCGCCAGCGACGCCGAAATCAACGCCAAGGCCGAGTTCCTGGCCAAGATCAGCCACGAAATCCGCACCCCCATGAACGGTGTGCTGGGCATGACCGAGCTGCTGCTGGGCACGCCGCTGTCGGTCAAGCAGCGCGACTACGTCCAGACCATTCACAGCGCCGGCAACGAACTGCTCACGCTGATCAACGAAATTCTCGACATTTCCAAGCTGGAATCCCGGCAGATCGAACTGGATGACGTGCAGTTCGACCTCAATGCGCTGATCGAGGATTGCCTGAACATCTTCCGCGCCAAGGCCGAGCAGCAGAACATCGAGCTGATCAGTTTCACCCAGCCGCAAGTACCACGGGTAATTAGCGGCGACCCGACGCGCCTGCGCCAAGCCTTGTCGAGCCTGCTCGAAAACGCCCTGAAAAATACCGATCAGGGCGAGATCCTGCTGGTAGTGGCGCTGGACCAGCGTGGCGAGGTACCGCGTCTGCGCATCGCCGTGCAGGACAGCGGTGAACCGTTGCCCGCCGCCGAGCGCGAAGCCTTGCTGCAGGCCGAGCTGCACAGCCACCACTTCCTGTCCAGCAACAAGCTGGGCGGCCACCTGGGGCTGGTCATCGCCAAGCAACTGATCGGCCTGATGCAAGGCGAGTTCGGCATCAAGAGCAGCACCGGCATGGGCAACACCCTGTGGCTGACCCTGCCGCTTGATCCTTCGCGACTGGAACAGCCACCGGCCGACCTCGACAGCCCGCTGCGTGATGCGCGCGTACTGGTAGTGGACGACAACGATACCTGCCGCAAGGTGCTGGTACAGCAGTGCAGCGCCTGGGGCATGAATGTCAGCGCGGTTCCATCGGGCAAGGAAGCCCTGGCCCTGCTACGCACCAAGGCCCACCTGCGCGACTACTTCGATGCCGTGCTGCTGGACCAGAACATGCCCGGCATGACCGGCATGCAACTGGCCGCCAAGATCAAGGAAGACCCGAGCCTTAACCACGACATCCTGGTAGTGATGCTCACCGGCATCAGCAACGCGCCGAGCAAGGTCATTGCGCGCAACGCCGGGGTCAAGCGGATCCTCGCAAAACCGGTGGCCGGCTACACGCTGAAAACCACCTTGGCCGAAGAGCTGGCCCAGCGCGGCCGCGAGCAAGCCGTACCGGCCAGTTTGCCCGGCATCCCCCAGGCCCTGGACCTGCCCGGCGATTTCCGCGTACTGGTCGCCGAGGACAACAGCATCTCGACCAAGGTGATCCGCGGCATGCTCGGCAAGCTCAACCTCGAGCCCGACACCGCCAGCAATGGCGAAGAGGCCTTGCAGGCGATGAAGGCGCAGCGATATGACCTGGTGCTGATGGACTGCGAGATGCCGATACTGGACGGTTTCTCGGCCACCCAGCAGCTACGCGCCTGGGAAACGGCCAACCAGCGCCAGCGCACTCCGGTGGTGGCGCTGACCGCGCACATTCTGGCCGAACACAAGGAACGCGCCCGTCTGGCGGGCATGGACGGGCACATGGCCAAGCCGGTGGAGTTGTCGCAGTTGCGCGAGCTGATCCAGTACTGGGCCAATCACCGGGAAGCCAAGGTGGATCCGGTGCATAGTTCCTGACCTGAGGCGCCTGTACCGGCCTCTTCGCGGGTGAACCCGCTCCCACAGGGATAGCATTGCCTTCAGGCCTTGTGCAGTACCTGTGGGAGCGGGTTTACCCGCGAAGAGGCCGGCACAGGCTATCAATAGAATCTGCTGATAAACTCTGCCCAGCCATAACTGCCTGGACTAGCCCCCATGCTCCATGAGTTGTTCAGCGTCTACCTGAAAATGCTTGTGCTCTACAGCCCGTTCTTCGTGCTGTCGTGCTTCATCAGCCTGACCCGCGGCCACTCCAGCAAAGAGCGCAAGCAGCTGGCCTGGAAGGTGGCCATCGCCGCGCTCATCGCCAGTGTCCTGCTGTACCTGTTCGGCCGGGCGATCTTCGGCATTTTCGGCATCACCGCCGACGCCTTCCGCATCGGCGCCGGCAGCGTGCTGTTCATCTCGGCCCTGGGCATGGCCCAAGGCAAGTCCGCGGTACAAGCCGACAACGTGCAGCAGGATGTCACCATCGTGCCGCTGACCATCCCGCTGACCGTCGGCCCGGGCACCATCGGTGCACTGCTGGTAATGGGTGTCGGCCACCCGCACTGGGACGACAAGCTGCTGGCCATCATCAGCATCGCCCTGGCCTGCTTCACCGTGGGCCTGGTGCTGTACCTGTCGCACCGTATCGAGCGCATCCTCGGCGACCAGGGCCTGCAGATCGTCAGCCGCCTGATGGGGCTGTTCGTCTGCGCCCTGGCTGCACAGATCATCTTCACAGGCATCAAAGGCTACCTCGCGCCCTAGATGTCGAAATCCAGTATGCGCTGCAAGGAAACCTGCACGACGCGATCCTGAACCTTGGGCAAGAAACTCTGCTCGAAAGCCAGGATGTTGAAGCGTATCAACTCCGCTCGCACATTCTTGAGGCTGCGCTTGTGGCTGATGAAGCCCGTCCGGAACGCCGAACGATTATCCGTTTCGTGATACAGCACCATGTCGACACGATTCGCCCCTGCAGGCGCGCAGGGCAGCAATTGAAAATGCTGCCGCTCATAGGCACAGCGCTCAAGCGATTGCAGAACCGGCGGCTTGGTCAACAGCTTGCGCATGGACTGGCCACTTGCCGAGGCAAAATGATCGCCGGCGGTTGCGGCAATGGTTTCAAGCACCTTGTCGGTTTGCCTGGCCCGGCCCTCCTCAGGCCAGTGCACCTGCTCGGCAGAAACTGCGTCCCAGCCCATGAATTTCAGCTGGTTGCGGTAGTAGGCCAACCAGTCCTGGATCAGCCCTTCCTTGTACGCCGTCTCGGTGGCCCGCTCAGCCATCGCCAGGGCAAGCCGCACTTTGTTTTTCTGCGCAGTGGGAATACCCGGCAGAAACGAAACAATCCCTGCGCCGATCACAGCAGATATGGCTTCACTCATGTTGTGCTCCTGTTACTGGTGCATGAGGGTCGAACCGATACTCCCCCTGTGCATCCTTGGTTTTCATCAATGCCTGCAGTTCATCTCGCTGACGTTGGAAACGCCCGTTATCCAGCAGCAAGGAAACGCCATTGAACCTGGCTTCGCCCTCCAACGCCTTTTCGACCAGCAGCATGTCCCGCGGGGTGCCGGCGATCGGCTCGTCGAATTGCAGGGTGATACTGCAAAGGTCGAGCGCCGGCCCCGGCTTGAGCAAGCCAAGCTCGATCACCAGCTGCGAACCCTGCGTGCTGAACTTCAGTTGGTGGCGAAAACCTTCGATTGATCGGCTCAGGCCACTCTTTACTGCAGCCAGCACGGCCTCATGTCGGATCGAGCGCATCTTCAGCCACGCTTCGAGTGGCTGTATCTGCGAGCCACGCACGGGTTGCCCCAACTGTTTCAGGTCATGCGTACCGGCTAGCTTGATCCAGCCCAGTTGTCGGTATGCCTCGCGATAGGTGTCATACCAGGCTTCATAGTTCTCAAAGCGTGACCCCGCACGCCTATTGGCCACCAACTGGGCGTAAAGGATCGAGTCGAAGGCGGCCTGACGCTGAATCTGGCCAGTGTCTGCGCGATACAGTAATGCCGTTCCGCCAATCAACATGAGTTGTTCAGCTGCTCTGTCCATTGTATTGCCTCGTCACAAAGACCCGAACAAGGCGGCGTTGCAACGCCGCCCTGCGATCAGATGTCGTACTGGAGAATGTTCTCGACACTGCGCACGCCGAGTTTGTTTTCCACGGTTTCGCGGATTTTGTCGTAGACGAAGGTGTTGAGGGTAAGCACAGCCGTGCCGGCGTAGTAGTGGGTCTTGTCCAGCTTCCACTGGATACCCAGGATGTCATCATCCAGCTGCGGGGCAGACGCCTGGATGCAACTCACCACCATGACCACATCGTTGTTATCGGTTTCGATGCAGGCCGCCATCCCGACCATGCCCCTGGCCTTGTTCTTGCGTTTGTGGTCGAGCACCTTGGCGTCATTTTCGACGGTAGTCAGTTTGTCGAAGGCCATCTTGGCCAGCTCACCCAACTTGGTACCCCCCAGCATTGCATTCCCCACCACACCGATCGCCCGTACAGCGACAGCGCCTACGGTGACAGACAGTTCCGCCGAGGTTTCCAGTTCGAAACTACGCTTGGGGATGGTAAAGCCAAGATCACGCATGACATCGATGAACCGCTCGTACCACTCCCTGCTCTGCTTTTCGGCATCGAAGGATTTGTCAGCCACCAAGGTGGCAAAGTGGAAGGCATTCTTTACGTCATGACGGCTTTGCGAAGACATGCCTGCGCCGCAGGCCAGCAGGTTGCCTTCGACCAGAATGGCCGCGTCAGTGGTAGTGACTTGTGTTTCTTCGGACATGTGGAAACTCCTAGATGGTTGCCCCTTGAGTCAGGGGCAACCACCTTAGCCAGCGCGCCCACGATGCAGCGCGCTGAAGGGTTTCCGGTGCAACTAGTTGGCCGACGGGTACCAACGCGGCGTGTAGGCCCACATTCCACCCGACAGGCGAGGAAATACGCAGGTTGTCGAGGAGCCCACCAACACCATGGTGCGCATATCGACCATTTCCGGCAGCAGTTCGGCCAATGTGACGACCTTCAGCGTCTGCCCCGGCCTACCAATGTCACGGCCAAGGACTACAGGCGTGTTCCCCTCGCGGTGCCGGCGCACGACCTCCAGCGCCACCCCAAGCTGGTGCGGCCTGGCCTTGGAAATCGGGTTGTAGAACGCCAGCACCAGGTCAGCCTGGGCCGCCAGGTCCAGACGCCTTTCAATGATCGACCACGGTTTGAGGTTGTCCGACAGCGACATCACGCAGAAGTCATGCCCCAGCGGCGCGCCTGCCTGGGCGGCCGTCGCCAGCGAGGCCGACACCCCCGGCAAAATCTCGAGATCCACCCGGTGCCAGGCCGGGTCAGTGGACTCGTGCAGCGCTTCAAGTACCGCAGCCGCCATGGCGAACACGCCCGGGTCGCCCGACGACACCACCACCACCGAACGGCCCTGGGCCGCCAGTTGAAAGGCATGCCGGGCACGCTGCATCTCTTCACGGTTGTCGGTGCAGTGCAGCACCTGGTCGTCACGGAACGGACCGGCCATGCGCACGTAGGTTTCGTAACCGAGCACATCCTCGGCCCGCGCCAGTTCAGCCTTGACCGCCGGCACCATCAGTTCGGCAGCACCCGGCCCCAGGCCGATGACCGCCAGGCGACCGCGACGACGGCCAACCTGTGCCACCTCGACCGGGGCAGGCGCTACCGCGATGACCACGTCTTCCACCTCGATCAGTTGTGCAGCGGGCAATGCCGCAGCAACCATGCCGGCCAAATCATGCGCCTTGGCGGCAAAGCGCAAGGCAACACCCAGGGCCTGTGCCGCTTCGTGCAGGGTGCTATCGGCCATGGTTTGCTCGTCGGCCAGCAGGCAGGCCACTGCAGGCTCGGCGATGCCGGCCTGCTGCAATGCCGAACGAATACTGGCCAGACTACCGCCAGCAACACCCACTACCACCGAACGCGGGTGGATCAGCAGCTCGTCGCGGCTGGCCGGACGCGCCTGGTGCCCCACATGGATGGTACGCCGGGCCGCCTCACTGGCAGGCAACTGCGCCTGCTGCAGCCACGGCGCGTCACCTTCGATGCGCACCGTCTCGCCAGCCAGCAGGTCGGAGACGAAGCGCTTGCCTTGCTCGATATCCGCCAGGGCATAGCCCTGCGGCGGGTTCAGCAGGCAGGTGCCGAAACGCAATTCGCCACTGGTGGTGATGGCCGCAGCAACGCCCAATGCCTCGGCGATTTCGCGCGCCATCACGTTCACACCGCCAAGGCCCCCGAGCAGTGGCACTACGGCACTGCCGTCTTCGGCCACGGCCAGTACCGGTGGCTCGACACCTTTCTCGCTGAGCAGGCTGGCCAGGCTGCGGATGACGATACCCGCGGCGCACAGGGCGATGATCGGCGTGTCCTGCTGGTACAGCCCACGCAGGGTATCGCCGAACGCGGTGTAACAAAGGTCGGCACCCTCGACCCGGCCTTCCAGGCCATGGATCGATGCCTGTGGATAACACTGCTGGATACGCTGCGCCGTGGCCAGGCTGCCCTGGCCAAGGATGACGATCGCCGGTGCCCGGTGCATGTTCATCCCTGCCATTTTTCACCCGGCACGATGATCAGCGAGAAGTACGGCGACGACTGCGGGTCGACCTGGTCCAGCGGCACGATCTTCTGGTTGGCCATGGTTGCCCGCTCCACATACAGTGCGCGCCCGTCCAGGCCCAGTTCGGCCAGCACTTCGCGCACCTTGGGGAAGTTGCGGCCAAGCTTCATGATCACCGCCGCGTCGGCGTCGGCCAGGCGACGTTTGAGCTCTTCGGCCGGCAACACACCAGACAGCACCGACAGGCTCTGGTTGCGGTACACCAGCGGTGCGCCCAGTACCGAGGCGCCACCGAGCATCGAGCAGACGCCTGGGATCACTTCGGCCTCGTAGCGCTGCGCCAGGCGGTCGTGCAGGTACATGTAGGAACCGTAGAAGAACGGGTCGCCTTCACAGATCACCGCCACGTCGCGACCGGCATCCAGGTGCTCGGCTACCTGCACGCTGGCCTCGTCGTAGAAGTCGCTGATCACCTGTTCATAGGACAGCGGCGCCGGCAAGGCTTCGGTGGTTACCGGGTAGACCAGCGGCAGCAAGGTCTGCTCGGGCTGCAGGTGCGCCTCGATAATGCCGAAGGCATTGCCACGCTTGCCCTTGGCCACGAAGTAGCCGACCACCGGTGCTTCACGCAGCAGGCGCAGGGCCTTGAGGGTAATCAGTTCAGGGTCGCCAGGGCCTACGCCCAGGCCCAACAGACGTCCACGCGGTGTCATCATTCCACCTCCGTGGCCAGGGCATTGACCGCTGCGGCGGCCATCGCGCTGCCGCCCAGGCGGCCCTGCATGATCACGAACGGCACGCCACGGCTGTCAGCAGCGAGCATCGCCTTGGACTCGGCGGCGCCGACGAAACCGACCGGAAAGCCGAGGATCAGCGCCGGTTTGGGTGCGCCGGCGTCGAGCATTTCCAGCAGGTAGAACAGCGCAGTAGGCGCGTTGCCGATCACCACCACACTGCCTTCCAGGTGTGGTCGCCACAGCTCCAGTGCCACGGCGGAACGGGTGTTGCCGGCGTCTTTCGCCAGGCCCGGTACGCTCGGGTCGCGCAGGGTACAGATGACCTTGTTGTCGGCCGGCAGGCGGGCGCGGGTGATGCCTTCGGCGACCATGTGCGCATCGCACAGGATCGGCGCGCCGTTCAGCAGCGCCTCGCGCCCGGCCCGACCGGCGCCTTCGGAGAACTGCAGGCCATCGATGGCGTCGACCATGCCACAGGCGTGGATTACGCGCACGGCGAGCTTTTCGAGGTCTGCGGGGATCCGCTCGAGTCGGGCTTCCTCGCGGATGATCCGGAAGGAGTTGCGATAGATCTCCTGACCATCGCGGATGTAGTCAATCATCAAGGTGCTCCGTCGGCAGGTCGAGCATGGCGCCTGCTTCATTCAAGGTAAGGTCGGTGGCGCGCAGGGCGCCAAAGCCCGGCAGGCGCGCATCACGCAGGTACAGGTCGTAACGGCCCGGCGCGCGGGCCAGCAGGGTGGCCGGGGCAACATGGGCCACGGCGCAGGATCGAGGGCAACCGGACAGGTGCACGCTGCCGGGCACGCCAGGGCCGAGCAGTGCGGCCAGGATGACGGCGTCCGCCTTGGTCTCGCCCAGGGCCTTGGCACAGCCGCTGGCGCCGGTGCAGGCGCTTATGCGTGCCAATGGCTCATGGTCGTGGCATAGCAAGCCCAGCGCGGACAGCTCGGCCTGGGTATGGTCGATGTGTTGCGCTTGCAGGCTGGTCAGCACCAGGCTTTGCCAGGGACTCAGGTGCAGGCTGCCATCGCCCCGTTCACGGGCAACGCGCGCGGCGCCCCGCAGCATGGCCGGAGTCAGGCGCCCCTGCGGCGGGGCAACGCCCAAGGCCAGACCCTGCGCCTGGGGCAGAACGCCCAGCCACGAGATGTTGTGCGATTCACGTCGCCAGGCGAGCACGGCGGAGTCGCGGCGGATGGCCAGGCCGAGCCCGTTGATGAAATCGGTTGTCGAACACACCTCGAGCAACTGGCGCATGCGCGACTGTGCCGGGGTGGCCAGGTCGAGGAAGCGCTCCAGTACCGCACGCACCAGTGCCAGGCCTTGTTCCGCCGGCACTGCGCCGAGCACCAGGCCGTCTGCCGGGCAACCCGCCAGGCCAAACGCCAGCCAGGTCTGCTGCTCCAGACGCAGGGCCGACAGCCACAGGTCATGGGGGTGTTCGAGCATGGCCAGGTTTTCGCCGGCATCCAGCTGCACGGCGAACTTGGCCGACAACTGGTGAAAACGCGGGGTTCCTTCCAGCAGCTCGAGGATCTGCCCGGCCAGCGGCCGAGCGTCCAGCAGCATCGCCGGGTCATGCCCGGCCAGCGGGCTGAGCATCAGGTTGCGCACATCGTCACCGGCGGCATCACGTGGGCCCAGGCCGGCAGCGAGCAGTGTCTCGACCAGGCCACGATGCTCGCTGCCGATGCCACGAATCTGCAGGTTGCCGCGGTTGGTGGCCTCGATCACGCCACCGGCGAAACGCTCGGCTGCCGCCGCCACAGCATCGGCCTGGTCGGCCAGCAGCAGGCCACCCGGCAGCTTGATGCGGCAGATACCGCCATCACGGGCACTGACGATGCGCCACAACCCCGGGCAGGCCGAGGGACGGGGCGATACATGGGTGGCATGGGCCTGGGTCAAAGGAGCATCCGGCAATCTGTGAAAATGCGCTTGAGTGTAGAAGGCGCGGTATTATGCCTGCTTTGTCCGGCGGCATGAAAAGCCGGTGGTCTAGCATCATTCGAGTTTGAGCAGAAATTTGGGGGCGCTGCGCACCCCATCGCGACACAAGGCCGCTCCTACAGGGATCACCACTCCCTGTGGGAGCGGCCTTGTGTCGCGATGGGCTGCACAGCAGCCCCAGGATCTTGAAGAGGTATCCATGGCACCCTGGCTGACAGTTGTAGGTATCGGCGAAGACGGCTTCAGCGGCCTGGGCAAGCAGGCCCGGCGCGCGCTGCTGGGCGCTTCGCGGATCTTCGGCAGCCCGCGCCAGCTGGCCTTGCTACCACGCTGCGTGGCCGGCGAACGGCTGGGCTGGCCAAGCCCGTTCTCGCTGGCACCGGTGCTTGCCCTGCGCGGCGAGCCGGTGTGCGTGCTGGCCAGCGGCGACCCGATGCTCTACGGTGTCGGCGCCAGCCTGGCGCGCCAGTTGCCCGCCGCTGAAATGCGTGTGCTGTCGATGCCCTCGTCCTGCGCCCTGGCCGCCGCCCGCCTGGGCTGGCCACTGCAGGACGTACAGGTGGTATCGCTGGTTGCTCGGCCCCTGGCAGCGCTCAATGCCCACCTGCACAGCGGCGTGCGCCTGCTGGTGCTGAGCAACGACGGCGACAGCCCGGCCGTAATTGCCACGCAGCTGCGCGAGCGGGGCTTCGGGCCAAGCCGCCTGCGAGTCTTCGAACACTTGGGTGGCGTGGACGAACGGGAGTTGGCCGGCACCGCGCAGGACTGGCCGCACAACGACGTCGCCGCGCTCAACCTGGTAGCCATCGAGTGCCTGGCGTCGCCCGAGGCGCCGCGCCTGCACCGGCTGGCCGGGCTGCCGGACAGCGCCTTCCGCCATGACGGCCAACTGACCAAGCGCGATGTCCGCGCCATCACCCTCGCCCGCCTGGCACCACAGCCCGGCGAGCTGCTGTGGGACGTAGGCGCCGGCTGCGGTTCGATCGGCATCGAATGGATGCGCGCCCACCCGGCCTGCCGCGCCCTGGCCATCGAGGCCGACGCAGGCCGCCAGGGCTTCATCGAGCACAACCGCGATGCGCTGGGTGTACCCGGCCTGCAATTGGTCTGCGGCCAGGCACCGGCGGCGCTGGAGGGCCTGGAGCGGCCGGATGCTGTCTTCATCGGTGGCGGCGTCACCCGCGAAGGTGTTCTCGACCTGTGCTGGGCAAACCTGCGCCCCGGTGGCCGGCTGGTAGCCAATGCGGTGACCCTGCAAAGCGAACTGGCCCTGGCGCATTTCCGAGAACGCCATGGCGGCGAGCTGACCCGCATCCATGTCGCCCATGCCCAGCCATTGGGCGCGTTCGACACTTGGCGCCAGGCGCTGCCGATCACATTGCTGGACGTGGTGAAACCCGCCGATGCGTGAAGAAACCCGCGAACAGCCCGCTCCCCTGCGCAGCGGCCTGACCACCGGTAGCTGCGCCACTGCCACCAGCCTGGCGGCAGCACGCTTGCTGCTGGGCGGCGAGAGCAGCGATGCCGTCAGCATCACCCTGCCCAAGGGCAAGGTGGTGCAGATGCGCCTGGAGTTCTGCCGCCTAACCAGCGAAGGCGCCGAAGCGGGCACGCTCAAGGACGCCGGTGACGACCCGGACGTGACCCATGGCGCCCTGCTCTATAGCCAGGTGCGCCTGCTGCCCGAACCGGGCGTCCGTTTTGTCGCCGGCACCGGCGTCGGCACCGTGACCCGCCCGGGGCTGGTGCTGGCGGTGGGTGAGCCGGCCATCAACCCGGTGCCACGGCGCATGATCAGCGAACACCTGCAACGCCTGGCGGACGAATGCAGCTACACCGGCGGTTTCGAGGTCACGGTCAACGTGCAAGGCGGCGAGCAACTGGCACTGAAGACCATGAACCCGCGCCTTGGCATCCTCGGCGGGCTGTCGATCCTCGGCACCAGCGGCATCGTGCGGCCGTTTTCCTGCGCGGCCTACATCGCCTCGATCCACCAGGGCATCGACGTCGCCCACACCAACGGCTACACGCACATTGCCGCGTGCACCGGTAACGCCAGCGAGGACACCATGCGCCGCGTCTATGGCCTGCCGGAAATTGCCCTGATCGAAATGGGCGACTTCGTCGGTGCGGTGCTCAAGCACCTGCGCAAGGTACCGGTGCCACGCCTGACCCTGTGCGGCGGCTTCGGCAAGATCAGCAAGCTGGCCGCCGGGCACATGGACCTGCACAGCCGTCACTCCAGCATCGATTTGCCGCAACTGGCCGGCTGGGCTGCGGACGTCGGCGCCGATGAGGCGCTGCAGGCCGCGATCATTGCTGCCAACACCAGCCAGCAGGCCCTGGCACTGGCCCATGCAGCCGGGATTCCCTTGGGTGACGCGGTGTGCGCCCATGCCCTGGCCTTCGCTCGCAGCGTGGTGCCGGCGCAGGTGCAGGTGGAGGTGTTCGCCATTGACCGCCAGGGTGGCATCGTCGGCCGGGCGGGTGTGCAATGAACGGGCGCATCCTGTTGCTGGGCGGCGTCACCGAAGCCCTGGCCATCGCTCGCCGTCTCGGCCCACAGCATGTCTACAGCCTGGCGGGCATCGGCCGGGTGCCGCAGGACCTGCAATGCCAGGTTCGGGTCGGCGGCTTTGGCGGCGCCGAGGGCCTGGCCAACTACCTGCACGAGGCGGGAATCACGTTGCTGATCGACGCCACCCATCCCTATGCCGCACAGATCAGCCGCAATGCCGCCAACGCAGCACGCATTGCCGGCGTTCCGTGCTGGGCCTTGCGCCGCCCGGCCTGGCAGGCACAAGCGGGGGACGACTGGCGCGAGGTCGAGGACTGGGTAGGGTTGATCGAGGCGCTCAAGCCGTTTCGCAGCCCCTTGTTCACGCTGGGGCGTGAGCCGCTGCAACATCTGGATGAGATACCGCCGGACCAGTTCTGGACCTTGCGGGCGCTGGAGGCGTGCCCTGGCAATGATCGCTGCGAAGTGATTGGCGCGCGCGGGCCGTTCCATATCGAGGATGAGCGGGCGTTGTTCCAGCGCCGCAAGATCGATGTGCTGATCAGCAAGAACAGCGGCAGCGTGGCGACCGAACCGAAGCTGGAGGTGGCCCGTGAGCTGGGGATACCTGTGCTGATCCTGAAGCGACCGGCTTTGCCGGATGTGGACCGGACATTCGACTCGCTAACCGACCTGGCTGCGACACTCGACTTGCGCGGACAACACATTCCGTAAGCGCGCCGCGGATCCCTGTGGGAGCGGGTTTACCCGGGAAGAAATCAACGCGGTGCATGGCACCGGCTTCGCCGGTGTTCGCGGGTGAACCCGCTCCCACTGTGGGCACGGCAACGTTCATACATTTGCGTACGACAATTGCTCCCACGGCCACTTCAGACTTTTCTTTCAAGCCATGAAGTGGCCCTGTGCCGCCCTGCTGCCTTAAACTCGGCACTCCCCCCGGAAGGCGCTACCCATATGGAAATGCAATGGTGGATCTGGCTGGTCTTCGGCATCGCGCTAATCCTGCTCGAACTGGTCCTGCCGACGTTCTTCATCCTCTGGTTCGGCATCGGTGCCGTGCTGGTTTCGCTCATTTCGCTGGCCGCTCCCAGCCTGCAACTGGACATGCAGGTGTTGCTGTGGGTGCTGCTGTCATCAGTCACCACTGCACTGTGGTTCAAGCTGTTCCGGCGCAAACAGCCAGACGTGCGCTGGACCGCCGACAGCGTGATCGGCGAAGTGGGGCTGCTGACCGCTGGCGTCTCGGAGTTCCAGAAAGGCCGCGTACGCTTCCAGAAGCCGATCCTCGGCAACGAAGAATGGACCTGTATCGCCGACAGCGAGATCGCGGCTGGCGAGCGGGTGCGCCTGACGGCCATCGAAGGGAATACTGTCCGGGTCATCCGGGCCTGAATCCGCACTAAAAGGAATTTCGCATCATGACCAGTTTAATAGTCGTCGCCGCCATTGCCCTGTTCGTCCTGATCACCGTATTCAAAGGGGTACGCATCGTGCCCCAGGGCGAGGAATGGATCGTCGAGCGCCTGGGCCGCTACCACAGCACGCTCAAGCCCGGCCTGAACATCGTCATCCCGTACATGGACGTGGTCGCCTACCGCCTGCCGACCAAGGACATCATCCTCGATGTGCAGCAGCAGGAAATCATCACCAGGGACAACGCAGTGATCGTCGCCAACGCCCTGTGCTTCGCCAAGGTGGTCGACCCGCAGAAGGCCTCCTATGGCGTACAGGACTTCTCCTTCGCCGTCACCAGCCTGACCATGACCTCGCTGCGCGCCATCGTCGGCGCCATGGACCTGGACGAAGCGCTGTCCAGCCGCGAGCAGATCAAGGCGCGCCTGCGCGAGGCGATGTCCGAGCAGACCGAAGACTGGGGCGTGACCGTGCGCTCGGTGGAAATCCAGGACATCAAGCCCTCGGAAAACATGCAACTGGCCATGGAGCGCCAGGCGGCTGCCGAGCGTGAGCGCAAGGCCGACGTGACCCGTGCCGAAGGGGCCAAGCAGGCGGCGATCCTCGAGGCAGAAGCGCGCTTGCAGGCGGCCAGGCTGGATGCCGAGGCGCAGATCAGCCTGGCCGAAGCCTCGGCGCGGGCGATTTCGCTGGTCAAGGACGCGGTTGGCAACGAGACCGTGCCGGCGATGTACCTGCTGGGCGAGCGTTATGTGGGGGCGATGGAGAACCTGGCGGGCAGCAGCAACGCCAAGGTGGTGGTGCTGCCGGCGGACCTGCAGGAGACCGTGCGTGGGCTGATGGGCCGCAACAAGGCGTGAGATTGATTTAGCCTGCTTCAACCACCTAACTGCGTCACTTCACCGCACCCTGCCATTTTTACCTATACTCGGCCTTACAATAGCCACCACGATTCCTGACCGGATCTCTCCATGCCCCCACGTCGGCACATCGCCTGGATAGCCTGCCTTGCAGTGCTGTTCAACCTGCTGGCCATGCCGCTGTCCTCTGCCGCGCCCAAGGGCCCGGCCGAGCAGCTGCTGTGGGGGGCCTTCTGTTCCAGCATGGCCAACAAGGCCAAGGTCGACGTCCAGGCCCTGGCCAAGATCGACCTCGGCCCGCAAAGCGACGACAGCGCCAGCATGATGAATTGCTGGTGCTGCTCCGGTGCCGCGCCGCTGCTGGCCTTGCCCGGCTACCCGCCGCAGCTGCACAACCCGCCGATACTGCTAACCGGCCTGCTGCCGCCACCCGCCGACTACCACGCCACGCCGCGCCAACTCTGGCCGGCGCTCAACCCCCGTGCCTCTCCGCTGGCCTGAGTTCATCACGCTGTCTGCCTGAACCTGAACAGAAACGGAGATTCACCATGCTCAAGCACGCCCTCGTCATGGCCGCCCTGTTGCTGCCCGGCGCCTTTGCCAATGCTCACGAATACAGTGTGGGTGACCTGCACATCGCCCACCCCTGGTCACTGCAGCTGCCCCCCAACGCCCCCAACGTCGCCGCGTATTTCGTGGTGCACAACAATGGCCAGGCCGACGACCGCCTGCTCAGCGTTGACAGCCCCATCAGCGATGACGCGCAACTGCACGAGCATGCCATGAGCGCCAGCGGTGCCATGAAGATGCAGCAGGTGCCCAGCGTGGTGGTGCCCGCCGGCAAGGACCTGACCTTCGCCCCCAGCGCCTACCATGTGATGCTGATGCAGCCCAAGGACCGCAGCCTGCTCAGCGATGGCAAGCGCTTCCCGTTGACCCTGCACTTCGAAAAGGCCGGCGATATCACCGTCGATGTGGCCGTGCAGAAGCAGGCGCCGACGGACCAGCCGCAAACCCACGAACACGCGCACTGATCACCCGCTCAAGGCACTCGTCATGAGCACGCCGCGCAACAGCATCAGCCGTACCACCCGCCCTGACCGCAGGCGCGCCGGTGGCGGATGGCTGAGCCTGTTCGCCATGTGGATGATCTTCATCGGCCCGCTGATTTCCCAGTCGATGCCGATGGACCACCACGCCGGCATGAACATGCCGATGAACATGCCGATGAACATGCCGATGGCGACCGCCCATCAGCATGGCGGCGACACCCATCACGGCCAGGCTGGCGATGGCCAGCTGCATGTGATGTGGGAGAAATGCGGTTACTGCAGCCTGTTGTTCAACTGCCCGGCCCTGCCCCAGGCCCTCAGCCCACTCAGCGCCGACAGCGTCGTCCCCACCACCCACCTGTTCGCCCCAACGCGCCAGGGCCATGCCCGGCAGGCTGTATTCCCCGGCGCGCGCAGCCGCGCTCCACCCTCCTCGATCAACGTCTGAACCCACATTTTGCGCACGGAGCCAGGAGGCTTCGCGCTGACTCATGACTGATCGACTGGAATCATTATGTCCGGCTGCACCCCTGTTTTTGCCTTGTCCCTGCGTGGGACCATCGCCGCCGTGTGCGGCTCGCTGCTCGCGCCCGTGGCCCTGGCCGCCGACCCTGGCCATGAAGGCCATGCACACGACGCCCCCGAGCTGAGCCCGACGGTGATCACCGCCGTGGCCCCTAGCTCGCCGCTGACCGTGGTCACCAACCCCAAGGACCCGCGTCAGCCGGTGCCGGCCAGCGACGGCGCCGACTACCTGAAGACCATCCCCGGCTTCTCGGCCATCCGCGCCGGCGGCACCAACGGTGACCCGGTACTACGCGGCATGTTCGGCTCACGCCTGAACATCCTCACCAATGGCGGCCTCATGCTGGGCGCCTGCCCCAACCGCATGGACGCCCCCACATCGTACATTTCGCCGGAAACCTACGACCGACTGACCGTGATCAAAGGCCCGCAAAGCGTGATCTGGGGCCCGGGTGGCTCGGCAGGCACCATCCTCTTCGAGCGCGAGCCAGAGAAGTTCGGCACCCTCGGCAGCCGGGTCAACGCCAGCCTCCTGGCCGGCTCCAACGGCCGCTTCGACAAGGTGCTGGACACGGCCGCTGGCAACGACCGGGCCTACGCCCGCTTCGTCGGCAACCAGTCGCGCTCGGACGACTACCACGACGGCAGTGACAACACCGTGCCGTCACGCTGGGACAAATGGAACGGCGATGTCGCCCTCGGCTGGACGCCCGACCAGGACACCTTGCTGGAGCTCACCGCCGGCAAGGGCGATGGCGAAGCCCGCTATGCCGGGCGCGGCATGGACGGCTCGCAGTTCAAGCGCGAAAGCCTGGGCCTGCGTTTTGAAAAGTCCAACCTCGGCGAGGTGCTCGACAAGGTCGAGGCGCAGGTCTACTACAACTACGCCGACCACGTGATGGACAACTACAGCCTGCGCACGCCTTCGGGCAGCGGCATGATGGGCATGCCGATGGTCAGCAACGTCGACCGCCGCACCATGGGCGCACGCATAAAGGCCACCTGGCGCTGGGCCGACGTGCAGCTGATCGGCGGCATCGACGCGCAGACCAACGAACATCGCAAGCGCAGTGGCATGGGTGTGGACGCGCACAAGGGCAAGGCGTGGACCAAGGACGCCGACTTCCACAACTATGGTGCCTTCGGCGAGCTGACCTGGTACGTCAGCGGTGAGGACCGGTTGATCAGCGGTGCCCGCCTGGACCGTGCCTCGGCCCGCGACTTCCGCGCGACCAGCGCCACCAACGGCAACACCCGCGCCGATACGCTGCCCAGCGGCTTCGTGCGCTACGAGCACGACCTGGCAGCCCTGCCTGCCACCACCTACATCGGCCTCGGCCATGCGCAACGCTTCCCCGACTACTGGGAGCTGTTTTCGGCGGGCGGCCCCGCAGGGTCGGTCAATGCCTTCGACAGCATCAAGCCGGAGAAGACCACCCAGCTCGACTTCGGTATCCAGTACCGCGACGAGCGCATGGAAGCCTGGGCGTCCGGCTACATGGGGCAGATCCGCGACTACATCCTGTTCGATTACCAGGGGATGAGCTCCCGGGCTCGCAACATCGACGCCCGCATCATGGGCGGCGAACTGGGCGCGGCCTACCATCTGACAGAAAACTGGAAAGCCGACGCCACGCTGGCCTATGCCTGGGGCAAGAACAGCAGTGATGGCACAGCACTACCGCAAATGCCGCCCCTGGAAAGCCGCCTGGGCCTGACCTACAGCCGCGATGTGTGGAGCGTCGGCGCACTGTGGCGGCTGGTGGCGGAACAGAACCGCATCGCCGAGAAACAGGGCAACGTGGTCGGCAAGGATTACGACAAGAGCGCCGGCTTCGGCGTGTTCTCGCTCAATGGCGCCTACAAGGTAAGCAACCACCTCAAGCTCAGCGCAGGGGTCGACAACCTGTTCGACAAGACCTACGCCGAGCACTTGAACCTGGCCGGGAACGCCGGGTTCGGCTACCCGGCAACCGATCCACAACCGGTCAACGAGCCAGGCAGGACCTTCTGGACCAAGGTCGACTTCAGCTTCTGAAAACAACAACGGGCGCGACGCAGGTCGCGCCCATCTGCTGGTCAAACAGGAGGTTCCCATGAGAGGAACACGCATGAATTTCTACAACCTGGCCTGGCGTTGGCACTTCTATGCAGGGCTGTTCGTGGCCCCGTTCATGATCCTGCTGGCGATCACCGGGATCATCTACCTGTTCAAGCCGCAACTTGACCCACTGCTGTACCGCGAACTGATGGTGGTCGAAGCCGGCCACCACCGACAGGGGGCGGACACGATGCTGGCCGAGGTGCGCCAGGCCTACCCCAATGGCCATGTTGGTCAGTACCTGCCGCCGCATGACGCCGAACGCAGCGCGCAATTCGTGGTGCATGACGCGGGGCGCGAACTGAACGTATTCGTCGATCCCTACAGCGGCAAGATCCTCGGCGAACAGGATGGCAAGCAGAACCTGCAGGCCATCGCCCGCGCCCTGCATGGCGAACTGATGGTCGGCACGGTCGGCGACCGCCTGGTAGAACTGGCCGCGGGCTGGGGCATCGTGCTGGTGGTGTCGGGGCTTTACTTGTGGTGGCCGCGCGGGCGCAATGGCGCTGGTGTGCTGTGGCCACGGCTGTCGGCACGCGGCCGACTGCTCTGGCGCGACCTGCATGCGGTGACCGGTTTCTGGGGCTCGGCCTTGTTGCTGCTGATGCTGGTCAGCGGCATGACCTGGACCGGCCTGTGGGGCAAGCAGTACGCCGACCTGTGGAACCGCTTTCCGGCGGCCATGTGGAACGACGTGCCCAAGTCGGACCAACAGGCGGGTGAACTCAACAGCGCGCATCGCCAGACCGTACCCTGGGCGATGGAAAACACGCCGATGCCACAGTCCGGTGCACACGCCGAGCATGCCGGGCATCACATGATGTCGAGCGCGCCGGCAGCACCGCAGGTAAGCCTGCAGCAGGTCGAAGACATCGCTACCGCGCGCCAGGTCGAACCTGGCTATAGCATTACCGCGCCGACCACGGCCGAAGGCGTGTTCACCATTGCGGTTTTCGCCGACGACCCGCGCAACGACGCCACCCTGCATGTCGACCAGTACACTGGCAAGGTCCTGGCCGATGTGCGCTGGCAGGACTACAGCCCGGTCGCCCGCGCCACCGAACTGGGCGTGATGCTGCATGAAGGCAAGATGTTCGGGGCGTTCAACCAGATCATCATCCTGCTGGTGTGCCTGATGATCTTGCTGGGCTCGGTGAGCGGGCTGGTGATGTGGTGGAAGCGCAGGCCCGTCGGCGGGCTGGGCGTGCCGCCGCTGCGCCATGACCTGCCACGCTGGAAGGCGGCGGTGGGGGTGATGCTGGTGCTGGGGCTGATGTTCCCGCTGGTGGGGGTCTCGATGGTGGTGATGTGGCTGGTGGATAGCCTGGTGGTCAGGCGCAGGCGGGTACTGGCCAGCGCTTGAGCCTTGCTTCGCCGGCCTCTTCGCGGGTGAACCCGCTCCCACAGGGACCGCGCTGCCCTCAGGCCTGGCGCAGAACCTGTGGGAGCGGGTTTACCCGCGAAAGGGCCGGCACAGGCACAACACTGCTACCCAAAAGTCGTGTCGATCTGTCGCGCCCCGAACTGGAACGTGCGTGTTAGCCTAGCCGGCTACCTCTGACAAGACGACCGACCGTCCAACGGAATGCAGCCTATGACGCAAACCTCATCCACAGCGCCAGATGAACAGCATCTGCAACGTAACCTGACCAACCGCCACATCCAGCTGATCGCCATAGGCGGCGCGATCGGTACCGGCCTGTTCATGGGTTCAGGCAAGACCATCAGCCTGGCCGGGCCGTCGATCATCTTCGTCTACATGATCATCGGCTTCATGCTGTTCTTCGTCATGCGCGCCATGGGCGAACTGCTGCTGTCGAACCTCAACTACAAGTCGTTCATCGATTTCTCCGCCGACCTGCTCGGCCCCTGGGCGGGCTACTTCACCGGCTGGACCTACTGGGTCTGCTGGGTGGTCACCGGTATCGCCGACGTGGTCGCTATCGCGGCCTACACCCAATTCTGGTTCCCCGACCTGCCGCAGTGGATACCGGCGCTGACCTTCGTGGCGCTGCTGCTGTCACTGAACCTGGTAACCGTGAAGATGTTCGGTGAACTGGAGTTCTGGTTCGCCCTGGTCAAGATCGTCGCCATTCTCGGCCTGGTCGCTACCGGCATATACATGGTCATCAGCGGCTTCACCTCGCCCAGTGGGCGCACCGCGCAGCTGGCCAACCTGTGGAACGACAGTGGCATGTTCCCCAATGGCCTGATGGGCTTCTTCGCCGGTTTCCAGATCGCCGTGTTCGCCTTCGTCGGTATCGAGCTGGTGGGTACCACCGCCGCCGAAGCGAAGAACCCGGAGCGCACCCTGCCGCGGGCGATCAATTCGATTCCGTTGCGGATCATCATGTTCTACGTACTGGCACTGATCGCAATCATGGCCGTCACACCTTGGCGCGACGTGGTACCAGGCAAGAGCCCGTTCATCGAGCTGTTCGTGCTGGCCGGCCTGCCGGCGGCAGCGAGTATCATCAACTTCGTGGTGCTGACCTCGGCGGCCTCGTCGGCCAACGGCGGCGTGTTTTCCACCAGCCGCATGCTGTACGGCCTGGCGCGGGAAGGTGACGCACCCAAGGCGTTCGAGAAGCTGTCAGGCCGCTCGGTGCCTGCCAATGGCCTGTACTTCTCCTGCACCTGCCTGCTGCTGGGTGCAGTGATGATCTACCTGGTGCCGAACGTGGTCGAGGCATTCACCCTGATCACCACCGTTTCGGCAGTGTTGTTCATGTTTGTCTGGACGCTGATCCTCCTGTCGTACCTGCAGTACCGCAAGCAGCGCGCGGCGCTGCACCAGGCGTCGAAATTCAAGATGCCGGGCGGGCGCTTCATGTGCTACGTGTGCCTGGCGTTCTTTGCCTTCATCCTGGTGTTGCTGAGCCTGGAAGACGATACCCGCGCGGCGTTGCTGGTGACGCCGATCTGGTTCGTGCTGCTGACGGTGACCTATCAGCTCGTGCGCAGCAAGCGCCATCCGCGCGCGGCTGTGCATAACGGCTGATGAGCCTGGGGGCTGCTTTGCAGCCCCAATCCTGTGCATACAAATCCCCCAGGCACCAACCTGGATCCAACCAACGCCCCAACACCTCGCACAACCGCTCTATTGCGCCTCTTGCGCCGCTAGGCACACCCCTTGCAGTACCCCTCTCCGCTTGCCCAACACATAAAAACTCAGCGGAGAGAGCACATGAAGCGACGCAGTCTGATCAAGGCCTTCACCCTCAGCGCATCGATTGCCGCAATGGGCCTGAGCTGGAGCATCCAGGCCGCCGAAACCATCAAGGTCGGTATCCTGCATTCGCTGTCGGGGACCATGGCCATTTCCGAGACCTCGCTCAAGGACATGGCGCTGATGACCATCGAGCAGATCAACGCCAAGGGCGGCGTGAACGGCAAGCTGCTCGAACCGGTGGTAGTCGACCCGGCCTCCAACTGGCCGCTGTTCGCCGAAAAGAGCCGCCAGTTGCTTACCCAGGACAAGGTGGCAGTGGTGTTCGGCTGCTGGACCTCCGTGTCGCGCAAGTCGGTGCTGCCGGTGTTCGAAGAGCTCAACGGCCTGCTGTTCTACCCGGTTCAGTACGAGGGTGAAGAGATGTCGCCGAACGTGTTCTACACCGGCGCTGCGCCCAACCAGCAGGCCATCCCGGCCGTGGAATACCTGATGAGCGAAGACGGCGGCAGCGCCAGGCGCTTCTTCCTGCTGGGCACCGACTATGTCTACCCGCGCACCACCAACAAGATCCTGCGCGCCTTCCTGCACAGCAAAGGCGTGGCCGACAAAGACATCGAAGAGGTGTACACGCCGTTCGGCCACAGCGATTACCAGACCATCGTCGCCAACATCAAGAAGTTCTCGGCCGGCGGCAAGACCGCGGTCATCTCCACGGTCAACGGCGACTCCAACGTACCGTTCTACAAGGAGCTGGCCAACCAGGGCCTGAAGGCCACCGATGTGCCGGTGGTGGCCTTCTCGGTGGGCGAAGAAGAACTGCGCGGCATCGACACCAAGCCGCTGGTGGGCCACCTGGCGGCGTGGAACTACTTCGAGTCGGTGGATAACCCGGTCAACCAGAAATTCGTCGCCGACTGGAAGGCCTACGCCAAGGCCAAAGGCCTGCCGGGAGCCGACAAGGCGGTGACCAACGACCCGATGGAAGCCACCTACGTCGGTATCCACATGTGGGCCCAGGCCGCCGAGAAGGCCAAGTCTACCGATGTCGACAAGGTACGCGAAGCGCTGGCCGGGCAGACCTTCAAGGCACCTTCCGGCTTCACCCTGACCATGGACAAGACCAACCACCACCTGCACAAGCCGGTGATGATCGGCGAGATCCAGGAAGACGGGCAGTTCAGCGTGGTGTGGGAAACCGAGCAACCGCTGCGGGCGCAGCCTTGGAGCCCGTTCATTCCGGGCAACGACAAGCGCCCTGATTACGCCGTGAAAGGTAATTGAGAGCCGTTGGGGCCGCCTTGCGGCCCATTCGCGGGTAAACCCGCTCCCACAGGTTCGGTGCAAGGTTAGAAACCTGCGCGATCCCTGTGGGAGCGGGTTTACCCGCGAAGAATCCACCGCTGTATTCCAGGATTGCTCGCATGCTTAGACTCCTGCTAACCCTTCTTCTGCTGATGCCCCTGGCCACCCAGGCCAGCGAGGGCGAATTCTTCCTCGCTGCCAAGCCCGCCGAGCAGGCCCAACTGCTCGAAAACTGGGCGGCGCAACCCGATGCCGCGCGCCTGCCGCTGCTGGACAACCTGCGCCAGGGCCGCATCGCCGCCGATGACACGCGCAAGGTACGCCTGAACAACCGCCTGCGCGGCCTGATCGACAATGCCCTGGCCAGCCACCAGTTGCTCAGCGACAACAGCGACATCCGCCTGGCCGCAGCCCAACAACTGCAGAAAAGCGCGCAACCAGCACAAATGGCCTTCCTCGACCGGCGCTTCGCCAGCGAACCGGACGCCGCCGTGCACGCTGCCCTCGGCCTGGCCCTGGCCAACCTGCAGTTGGGCGCCAGCGAACCGGCAGTACGCCTGGCCGCGGTACGCCTGCTCGGCGAAACTGGTGACCCGCTGGCCCGCACCCGCCTCGAAGCCCTGCTGCAACCCGACGCAGAAGCCGACCCAGGCGTACGCATCGCCGCCGAAACCAGCCTGGCCCAGGTGCAGCGCAAGCTGCTGGTCGGCGAACTGCTCGGCCAGGCCTTCAGCGGCCTGTCGCTGGGATCGATCCTGCTGCTGGCAGCCCTTGGCCTGGCCATCACCTTCGGCCTGCTCGGGGTGATCAACATGGCCCACGGCGAAATGCTGATGCTCGGTGCGTACAGCACCTACATGGTCCAGGTGCTGTTGCAGCGCTATGCCCCCGGCGCCATCGAGTTCTACCCGCTGATCGCCCTGCCGGTGGCCTTCACCGTCAGTGCCGGGGTCGGCATGGCGCTGGAGCGCACGGTAATCCGCCACCTGTATGGCCGCCCACTGGAAACCTTGCTGGCGACCTGGGGCATCAGCCTGATCCTGATCCAGGCCATCCGCCTGCTGTTCGGCGCGCAGAACGTCGAAGTCAGCAACCCGGCCTGGCTGTCGGGGGGCATCCAGTTGCTGCCCAACCTGGTGCTGCCATACAACCGCCTGGTGATCATCGGCTTCGCCCTGGCCGTGGTACTGCTCACCTGGCTGCTACTCAACCGCACACGGCTGGGCCTGAACGTGCGCGCGGTCACCCAGAACCGCAACATGGCCGCCTGCTGCGGCGTGTCCACCGGGCGCGTCGACATGCTCGCCTTCGGCCTCGGCTCGGGCATCGCCGGGCTTGGTGGCGTGGCCCTGAGCCAGGTCGGCAACGTCGGCCCGGACCTGGGCCAGAGCTACATCATCGACTCGTTCCTGGTGGTGGTGCTCGGCGGCGTAGGCCAGCTGGCCGGCAGCCTCTGGGCCGCCTTCGGCCTGGGCATCGCCAACAAGCTGCTGGAGCCGCAGATCGGCGCGGTGCTCGGCAAGATCCTCATCCTTGCGTTGATCATTCTGTTCATCCAGAAGCGCCCGCAAGGCCTGTTCGCCCTCAAGGGACGGGTAATCGACTGATGAACCAGCCACTGCTTGTCACCGCTACGCAAAAGGCCGGGCCACGCCTAACCCTGGCCATCGGCGCCGTCGTCGTCCTGCTGCTGGTAGCCCTGCCGCTGCTGTCGCTGCTGCCGGCGGACCATGCCCTGCAAGTGTCGGCCTATACCCTGACCCTGGTCGGCAAGATCCTCTGCTACGCCATCGTCGCCCTGGCCCTGGACCTGGTCTGGGGCTACGCCGGGCTGCTATCGCTGGGCCACGGGCTGTTCTTCGCCCTCGGTGGCTACGCCATGGGCATGTACCTGATGCGCCAGGCCGCTGGTGACGGCCTGCCAGGGTTCATGACCTTCCTGTCGTGGAGCGAGCTGCCGTGGTACTGGGCTGGCACCCAGCATTTCGCCTGGGCCCTGTGCCTGGTGGTGCTGGCGCCCGGGCTGCTGGCGCTGGTGTTCGGCTGGTTTGCCTTCCGCTCGCGGATCAAGGGCGTGTACTTCTCGATCATGACCCAGGCCCTGACCTTCGCCGGCATGTTGCTGTTCTTCCGCAACGAAACCGGCTTTGGCGGCAACAACGGCTTTACCAGCTTCCGCACCATCCTAGGCTTCGACATTGCCGCCCAAGGCACCCGCGCGGTGCTGTTCCTGCTCACCGTCGGCCTGCTGCTGGCCAGCCTGTACCTGTGCTGGCGCCTGACTAACAGCAAGTTCGGCCGCCTGCTCACTGCCGTGCGTGATGCCGAGAACCGCCTGATGTTCTGCGGCTACGACCCGCGTGGTTTCAAGTTGCTGGTATGGGTGCTCAGTGCCGTGCTATGCGGCCTGGCCGGCGCGCTGTACGTGCCGCAGGTGGGCATCATCAATCCCGGCGAGATGTCGCCGACCAACTCCATCGAAGCCGCCGTGTGGGTGGCCCTGGGCGGGCGCGGCACCTTGATCGGCCCGCTGCTCGGCGCCGGTCTGGTCAATGGCATGAAGAGCTGGTTCACCGTGGCCTTCCCGGAGTTCTGGCTGTTCTTCCTCGGCGCGCTGTTCATCCTCGTTACCCTGTACCTGCCCAAGGGTGTGGTCGGCCTGTTGAAGAAAAGGAGCCAGCCATGAGAGGCGTGCCCCCGGTACACCCCGAATTCATGCTCGAACCGGTGTTCGACAACCTCGGCGCCGGCCGCGATGCCATCGGCCTGGGCCACATTCGCAAGGCCGGCCTCGACACCCGCCACGGCACGGTGCTAAGCCTGGAAGACATCAGCGTCAGCTTCGATGGGTTCAAGGCGCTGAACACGCTGAACCTGTACATCGGAGTGGGCGAGCTGCGTTGCATCATCGGCCCAAACGGTGCCGGCAAGACCACGATGATGGATGTGATCACTGGCAAGACCCGGCCCGACAGCGGCACGGCGTATTTCGGTGACACCCTCGACCTGACCCGCATGAGCGAATACCAGATCGCCCAGGCAGGCATTGGCCGCAAGTTCCAGAAGCCCACGGTGTTCGAGGCGCTGACGGTGTTCGAGAACCTGGAGCTGGCGCTGAAGACCGACAAGTCGGTATGGGCCAGCCTGGCAGCGCGCCTGGGCGGTGAGCAGCGTCAGCGCATCGAGGAGGTGCTGACTACCTTGCGCCTGTTGCCACTGGCCCAGCGCCAGGCGGGCTTGTTGTCGCACGGGCAGAAGCAGTTCCTGGAGATCGGCATGCTGCTGGTGCAGGAGCCGCAACTTCTGTTGCTGGACGAGCCGGTGGCGGGCATGACCGATGCCGAGACCGAGTTCACCGCCGAGCTGTTCAAAGGACTGGCTGGCAAGCATTCGCTGATGGTGGTGGAGCATGACATGGGGTTCGTCGGCAGCATTGCCGACCATGTGACCGTGCTGCACCAGGGCAGCGTGCTGGCGGAAGGGTCGCTGGAGCAGGTGCAGGCGGATGAGCGGGTGGTCGAGGTGTATCTGGGCCGCTAGACATGGATACCTGTGCCGGCCTCTTCGCGGGTAAACCCGCTCCCACAGGTACGGTACAGGCCTGAAGAGCTGCGCGGTCCTTGTGGGAGCGGGTTTACCCGCGAAAGGGCCGGCACAGGCAAAGCAGATTTCCCAGGAACCACACATGCTGAAAATCGACACCCTGCACCAGTACTACGGCGGCAGCCACATCCTCCGGGGCCTGTCCTTCGAAGCCAAGGTCGGCGAGGTCACCTGCCTACTGGGCCGCAACGGCGTGGGCAAGACCACCCTGCTGCGCTGCCTGATGGGCCTGGTCCCGGCCCGCGACGGCAGCATCGAATGGGAAGGCAAGCCGATCACCAGCCTCAAGCCCCAGCAACGGGTCCACGCCGGCATCGCCTACGTGCCCCAAGGCCGCGAGATTTTCCCGCGCCTCACCGTCGAGGAAAACCTGCTGATGGGTCTGTCGCGCTTCCCCGCTCGTGAAGCACGGGAGGTACCGCCCTTCATCTACGAACTGTTCCCGGTGCTGGAACAGATGAAACAACGCCGTGGCGGTGACCTGTCCGGGGGCCAGCAGCAACAGCTGGCCATCGGCCGCGCCCTGGCCAGCCGCCCGCGCTTGCTGATCCTGGACGAGCCCACCGAGGGCATCCAGCCTTCGGTCATCAAGGAAATTGGCGCAGTCATCCGCCGCCTGGCCGAGCGCGGCGACATGGCCATCCTGCTGGTGGAGCAGTTCTACGATTTCGCCGAGGAGTTGGCCGACCAGTATCTGGTGATGGCTCGTGGCGAGATCATCCAGCGGGGCCGTGGCGAAAACATGCAAGCCGAGAGTGTGCGCGGGCTGGTAACCATTTAATCTGCAAACAACGACCCTGCGAGACGCTGTCATGAGTCATGAAATCCGCGACGCCCTGCCTGCCGATGTGCCGGGCATCCTCGACATCTACAACGACGCTGTGCGCAACACCACGGCGATCTGGAACGAAACTCCGGTGGACCTGGCCAACCGCCAGGCCTGGTTCGACGCACGGGCGCAGCAGGGCTACCCGATCCTGGTGGCGGTGGATGGGAGTGGTGTGCTGGGCTATGCGTCGTTTGGCGACTGGCGGCCATTCGAGGGCTTTCGCAACACCGTTGAAAACTCGGTGTACATCCGTGGCGATCAGCGCGGCAAGGGATTGGGGCCGGTGCTGATGGCGGCGCTGGTCGAACGTGCACGCGAGTGTGGCAAGCATGTGATGGTGGCGGCCATCGAGAGCGGCAATGCAGCGTCGGTGCGCCTGCATGAGCGGCTGGGCTTCGTGGTGACCGGGCAGATGCCGCAGGTGGGGGTGAAGTTCGGCCGGTGGCTGGATTTGACCTTCATGCAGCTGGTGCTTAACCCCGGTGCCGAGCCAAGCTGAATCTGATTTTGCCGGTACTGGCCTCTTCGCGGGTAAACCCGCTCCCACAGGTACTGCACACATATCAGGGATCGTGCGATTCCTGTGGGAGCGGGTTTACCCGCGAAGAGGCCGGGCCTGCAAACCTCATATCTGGGTAAACCTGCCCAACCTCTGCCTCAGCATGCTGTTCTCGCTGCGCAACTGCTGCACTTCCTCCAACAGCTCCAGCGCCAGCGCCACGCCTTCCCACTCCAGCTCAAGCTCCTGATGCAGCTTCGCTGCACGCCTGGCCAATAACGGCGCCTGATCGTCGAACAACCAATCCTCCGGCGTTCGCCCGGAAGGTTCGACAATGCCGTGCTCGACGATCTCGATCACGCAGTCAGCCGTGATATCAGCCTCCTGACACAAAGTACGCATGTCCAGTTGAACGATCAGGGTGCTGCTCATGATCACTTACTCCATTGTGTCCTCGGGTTGAACGCCGCCTTCTCGGAAAGCTTGGTCCACAGTTCGCGGGCAGACTCGTCGGATGCTGGCGGCATGACCACTTTCAGTTGCGCATAAAGGTTGCCGCGCTCGCCGCTCTTGTTGGCCAGGCCCTTGCCCGGTACCCGTAGACGCTGGCCGCTCTGGCTGTCGGGGCGGATGGTGAGGTTGATCTTGCCGTCCAGGGTCGGCACCGCCACCTTGGCGCCCAGGGCAGCCTCCCACGGTGCCAGCGGCACGGTGATGATAAGGTCATGACCTTCGACATCGAAGAGCGGGTGCGGTGCCATGCGAATGGTCAGGAACAGGTCGCCATTGGCCCCGCCGCCACTGCCTGGCGCGCCCTGCCCCTTGAGACGGATGCGCTCGCCGTCGGTCACCCCGGCCGGAATCTTCACGTTCAGGGTCTTGGTAGTGAAACCGGTGCGCTGGCCCATGGCATTGGTTTGCGGCACCTGGAAGCTGATCTGTTTGGACTCCTTTTTCAGGGTCTCTTCAAGGAACACCGCCAGTTCAAGCTCCACGTCCTGCCCCCGCCTGCCAGCACTGCGTTGCTGTTGCCGGCCACCACCGAAAGGGTTGCCGCCCCGACCACCGAAGATCGAGCTGAAAAAGTCGGAGAAATCACCGCCTTCGAAGCCGCCGCCACCGCCACGGCTTTCCCAGCCCGGTGGTGCCTGGAACGGCCGGCCATGCTGGCCGCCGTACTTGCGGATTTCGTCGAACTCGGCACGTTTCTGCGCGTCACCCAGCACTTCGTAGGCCTCGTTGGCCTCCTTGAATTTTTCCTCGGCGTCGCGCTCCTTGCTGACATCGGGGTGATACTTGCGTGCCAGCTTGCGGTACGCGGCCTTGATCGCCTTGTCGTCCGCCGTGGGCTCTACGCCGAGTATCTTGTAATAGTCTTTGAAGTCCATCTATGGATCACCAATGTGAATGTGCGTGTTGCAAGAGAAGATAGGGGTCAAGCATAGCCTTTCAAGAGCGCCTTGGGTTTGCTCCATGGCAGACGACCGGTCTTGATTCTGTAGCCAACTGGCATACACTGCGCGGCCGTTTTGCCTCCGGAAGCTCATTCCCCATGTCTGACCTATCCCCGGCCCGTGCCTTGGGCATCGACTTTGGCACCTCCAACTCCACGGTCGGCTGGCACCGCCCCGGCGTCGAGTCGCTGATTGCCCTGGAAGACGGCAAGATCACCTTGCCCTCGGTGGTGTTCTTCAACATCGAGGAGCGTCGCCCGGTATATGGCCGCCTGGCGCTGCACGAGTACCTGGAAGGCTACGAAGGCCGCCTGATGCGCTCGCTGAAAAGCCTGTTGGGTTCCAAGCTGATCAAGCACGACACCAGCGTGCTGGGCAGCGCCCTGCCGTTCAAAGACCTGCTGAGCATGTTCATCGGCGAGCTGAAAAAGCGCGCCGAGGCAGCTGCCGGCCGCGAGTTCGACCAGGTGGTACTGGGCCGCCCGGTGTTCTTCGTCGACGAAGACCCGGCCGCCGACCAGGAAGCCGAAGACACCCTGGCCGAAGTGGCGCGCAAGATCGGCTTCAAGGACGTGTCGTTCCAGTACGAACCGATTGCCGCGGCGTTCGACTACGAGTCGGGCATCAGCCGTGAAGAGCTGGTGCTGATCGTCGACATCGGTGGTGGTACCTCGGACTTCACCCTGATCCGCCTGTCGCCCGAGCGCCATCTGGTCGCTGAGCGCCAGAGCGACATCCTCGCCACCGGCGGTGTACACATCGGCGGTACCGACTTCGACAAGCAGCTGAGCCTGCAAGGCGTGATGCCGCTGTTCGGCTACGGCAGCCGTATGAAGAGCGGCGCGCTGATGCCGACCAGTTACCACCTCAACCTCGCCACCTGGCACACCATCAATGCCCTGTACTCGCAGAAGTCGCAACTGGCGCTGGGCAGCATGCGTTATGACATTGAGGACACGCTGGGCATCGACCGCCTGTTCAAGCTGATCGAAGAGCGTGCTGGGCACTGGTTGGCGATGGAAGTGGAGGCCAGCAAGATCGAGCTGACCGAGCAGCAGAGCCGCCACGTCGACCTCGGCCGCATCGAACGCGGGCTAGGCGTGGACCTGTCACGGGCGCTATTCGAGGGGGCTATCGAAGGGTTGCTGGAGCGGGTGCGTGGTAGCGTGAGCGAACTGCTGGCCAAGGCTGGAGTGAGCGAAACACAGGTCGATACGGTGTTCTTCACCGGCGGTTCCAGCGGGATTCCGGCGCTGCGCAACAGCGTGTCGGCGATGCTACCGAATGCGCGTCATGTGGAAGGCAACATCTTTGGCAGCATTGGCAGCGGGCTGGCCATCGAGGCGCGCAAGCGCTACGGCGTAGCCTGAGCCATCCCGTTTACCAGTACCGGCCTCTTCGCGGGTAAACCCGCGGAGAGGCCGGTACTGGTCAATAAAGAATCAGACCAGTTCGGCCCGCTTCAGCTCACTCTTCAGGTAGGCATAATAGATCGGCCCCGCCACCACCCCCGGCAGCCCGAACGCCGCCTCGAACACCAGCATCGCCAGCAGCAATTCCCACGACTTGGCACTGATCTGCCCGCCCACGATCCGCGCGTTGAGGAAGTACTCGACCTTGTGGATGACGATCAGGTAACCCAGCGCCGCTGCCGCCACCCAGATCGACAGCGACAGGCCGACGATAGTGATGAGGGTATTCGACATCAGGTTGCCGATCACCGGCAGCAGGCCCAGCAGGAAGGTCAGCACGATCAGCGTCTTGGTCAGCGGCAGGTGCACGTCGAACATCGGCAGCACCACGGCCAGGAAGATGCCGGTGAAGGTGGTGTTGAGCAGCGAAATCTTGATCTGCGCGAAGACGATGTTGCGAAACGCCTGCACCAGCAGGCTCAGGCGCTCGAACAGCGCCGCCGCCAGCGGCTTGCGCCGGGATATGTCGGGGATGCGCTGCAAGGCGACGATGGCGCCCAGGATCATGCCGATCAACAGGGTGACGAACATGTGCGCCATGCCCTTGCCCACCAGTTGCAGGTCACTCAGGTGGCTCTTGATCCAGTCACCGATGGCCACCTTGAACTCCGCTGCACTGGCCGGCAGGTAGCCTTCGATGAACGGCGGCAACTGCCCACGGGCGCGCTCCACCAGGGCCATGAACTTGTCTAGCGATGCACCGGGGTTTTCCGCCTCGTGCAGCAGGAAGCTGAAGGCACCGGCAAACAGCAGGGTCAGGGTACTCACCACCAACGTGCCGAGCAGCGCCACAGCCAGCCAACGGGCGCGCTGCCCGGCGAGCAGCGGCTGCAGCCGCGGCGTGAGCATGTTGACCAGCTCGAACACCAGCAAGCCGGCCAGCAGGCTCGGCAGCAATTTCATGGGCAACGCCAGCAACAAGCCGGCAAACACGATGATCCAGCTGGCCAGGGTGACCTGGCGGGGGGTGAAGGTCATACAGCCTCAACGGCAGACAACGGGAAAGACCCGCAGTCTGCCAGCCTTACGCCTGCAGGCATAGGCGCAGGTCATTTCTTCTTCAGGCAGTCGCTCATGAACGCTTTGCGCTCGTCGCCCTTCAGGGCCTTGGTGGTGGCGTCGGCGTTGCAGGTTTTCATCTTCTCTTGCTGGGTTTGTGGCACGTCCTTCTTCAGGCAGATACTCATGAAGGCTTTGCGCTCATCGCCCTTGAGGGCCTTGGCGGTGGCATCGGCGTTGCAGGTTTTCATCTTTTCCTGCTGCGCGGTATTGGCGGCGAAGCCTTGGGCGCTGAACAACACCGCCAACACCAGTAAGGGGATTTGCAGCACTTTCATGGAGTAGTCTCCTTGGCTCCGCGCCCGATGCGCGGGGGTCGAGCTGAGTGTAGCCAAGAATTCTCAACGCCCTGCCCGTGCCTGGCGGCGATATTGCGCGGGCGTGCACTGGGCCTGGCGCTGGAACATGGCGATGAACGCCGAGGCGTTGCTATAGCCAGCGGGCGGTTTTCCCCGGGCCTGAGGACATGCCCCAGCCCCTGTAGGAGCAGCCTTGCGCTGCAAAGAGGGCATCACTGCCAGAGCAATTCATTTGGCCACACTGGCCTTTTCGCTGCACAAGGCTGCTCCTACAAGGACCGAGCTCGCTGCCCGATCGCCGCAAACAGACAGGCAGCCAATCCGCCTTGCCGAGAACCGGCTACATGAACTACCTGTTCCCCTTGACCGCCATCCTCATCTGGGCCGGCAACACCGTGGTCACCAAGATGTCCGCCGGTGCCCCCCGCCGAGATCGGCTTCTACCGCTGGCTGCTGGCCGTGCACCGCCTGGGCCCAAGCCGTACCACGCTGTTCTTCAACCTGCTGCCGCTAGAGCCCTGCCGCCTTGAGCCGGGCAGCATGTTCGGTGAACAGCCGCACCGGTTCGGCGCCCTTACCCACAGCGCCAAGCGACTGGTTGACGATATCCAGGTGGTCGAGCGGGTAATCGTCGCCGATCACCTGCCCCAGGTGCGAACTGAAGCGGCCGACCATCCCGTCGCAATGGCCCTTTTCCTTGACGAAACTGCGCGCGAACAGGCGGCAGAAGCGGCTGCTGCCGTCGAAACGGTTGCGACCCTGGTCGGTCAGGCCGGGTTGCAAGGTGCCTGACCAGGAGTAATAGCGCACACCATCGACCTCATAGGCCCCTTCCCCGCCCCAGGTGTCCGGCAGCCCCTGTGGATAAGCCTGGTTGAACAGCGCCACCCCGGCGCTGGTCAACGACTGGTGCGAGGCATGTACATCCACCGGCAGCGGGTCGCGGCGCCAGCCGGTTTCCAGCCACACCAGCAGCACGGCCAAGCCATGCAGCACTGCCTTCAGGATGCGCCCCTGCGGGGAATCGCCCGGTGCCGTTCGCTCCAGGTAATCGGCCAGTTCCGAGCCATGGTTGGGCCCCGCCACCGAAGTGACCGACGCCACCCGCCCGGGTCGCCTGGCGGCCGCGTAGCGCGCGCTCAGGGCACCCTGACTGTGGCCGATGAGGTTGACTTTTTCCGCTCCGGTGCGCTGGCAGATGTCTTCGATGATCGCCAGCAACTGCTCGCCGCGCACCTCGCTGGAGTGCAGCGGTGAAACCTGCACCGGGAACACCTGCGCCCCGCCTTTGCGCAGGGCCGGCACGATGCCGAACCAGTAGGGATAGAGCACTACCCGGACAAAACCGAGCATGCCCGGCACCAGCACCAACGGGTATCGCGTGGCCAATTCCTGCTGCATTGCCCCAGCCCCTTTCCGTGGACGACCGGCCAACACTACAGCGGCCTTGATGACCATCGCAATCGAACTCCTGACACGCGCCGCGGTTCCAAACCACACAGACCCTTTGCAAGGAGCAGGACCATGTACAAGCAGACCCTGGTGATCCTTCTGGCAAGCGCCACCCTCGCCGCCTGCGGCAGCCGCCCGGAGAACCCGGTCGACTACGTCACCTACCGCGACGAGCCGCTGGTCAAGCGAGTGGAAAAAGGCATGACCATGCAGAAGGTCATCGCCATCGGCGGCAGCCCGTCCAGCGTGATCGACCTGCCCCACGGGGGCACCTGCAACGACTACATCCTCAACCGCGACGGCCACCAGCAACCCTACTACGTGCGCTTCGACGCCACCGGCCATGTCGATGCCAAAGGCTTCAAGACGTGCAAACAACGCGAAGAGGACAGCGACGCCGTCCACGGCGCCTAAACCTGACATCCTGGTGCAAGAATTGTGATTGCTGGGGCCGCGAAGTGGCTCCCTGCTATTTCCGCCCCTTGACCGCCATCGGCGCCTTGCCGGCCTTCATCTGCTGCAACAGCGGCGTGCACTGGTTGGGATCATCCCCGCTGCTAGGCGCAATCAGCGCCAGCAAGCCCGCCGCCGGCCCGGCCACCACACCCAGCGCCACCATCCCCGCCCCACGCAACGCCAGCGGCACTGCCTGCACCCCGGCACTGGGCTTGGCGAACGGCCCGCGCACATACAACGGGGAACGCAGCGAGAACAGCCGCAGCCCTTTCGATTCCGGTGTGATCTTCAGGTCCAGCTGCTCGGTGGCGAAATTGGCTGTGCCGTTGATGTAGATGATCGCGTTCTCTGTATCAAAGATGAACAAGCGCGTGGTCGCCAGGCCATCCTTGATACCCACGTCAGCCGCCGCGCAGTTGATCTTCACATCCTCATCGCCAAACAGCTTGCCGACCACATAGTTGCCCACGTTCAACCCGGCAATCTCCATCAGGCTGCGGCTGATGGCACCATCGTTGATCAGCATGCGCAGATCGCCATTGGCCGTGCCCAGCAAGGCAGCAACCGAGTTGCCCCGGCCGGTGATATCGGCATCACCATTCAACTCACCGAAGCTGGTCTGCATCGGCGCAAAGGTGGGGAACAACTGCTTGAGCTTGAAGCCCCGCGCCGTCAGCCGGGCATGCCCCTGCAACGGTACGTTGCGGCCATCCAGGCGGATCCTGGAAGCCAGGTTGCCGCCAGCCACCCCAAAACGCAGGGGCTCCAGGCGCAGCAGGCCATCCTCCAGGATCACGTGGGCCGACAGGTCGTTGAACGGCAGTTGCGCGCTGTGCACGATGCGCTTGCCGGCAAAAGTGACGTCGGCGTCCATGGCACGCCAACGCTCAGTGCGAAACTCTTCCACCGGCAACACCTTGCCTGCCGGCTGCTTGCTGGCACCACCGCGGGCCTTCTGCTCGGCATTGGAGTCGGCGCCGATCAGCGGCGCCAGGTCCTTGAACAGCAACTGGTTGGATACCAGGTTGCCGGACAGCCTCGGCCGTGGCTGGCTGGCGACGAAGGCCAGATCACCATGGATATCACTGTCACCGATCTTGCCGTTGAAGCCTTGGTAGTTGAAGGTCGCCCCTTGTGCCGCGTGCAGGTTGGCGCTGAGATGGCCGTCGGTGGAATAGGCCGGAGTGTCGGGCAAGGTTACGCCAGTCAGCGGGTAGAGATTGCCCAGGCTGGCTCCGGACAGACGCAGGCGCAGGTCAAGGGCGCCGAGGTTGCGCGGGTCGGTCAGGGTACCGGCGAGCACCACGTGGGTGTCGGCGATACGCACATCAGCCTGCAGCGGGAACGGCTGGCTGGCGTCTTGCAGGGCCAGCAGGCCGCCGATCTTGCCGGTGCCGGACACCGGCTGGCCCTTGTAGCGGCCCTGTGCCTTGAGCCCAAAGGCGTAGTCCTGCGCGGCACCGGCTTTCTCAGCGCGGGCCTTGCCGACGATGTCGCTGAACGGGACAGGCTTGCCCAGCGGGTCGATCTGCACCTTCATGCTGGTTTTCAGGGTTTGGTCATCGAAGCTGACATTGCCCTGGTCAAAGCCGATGGCGCCAATGTCCAGCTGCCATCTGGAAGGCTCTGCGTTTTCATCCTTGGGGCCGAAGTCGAAGGCCCAGTTGGCGCGGCCATCGGCCAGGCGGACAAGGCTGGCAGTGGGCTTGGTGAGGTCGATGCGCGGGATGCTGATCTGCTGGAAAAGCAGCGGCAGCGGCGCCAGGCGGAACGCTACGCGCTCCAGGCCGACCATCTTCGGTTCCTTGAGCCACTCGGGGTTGCCCAGGGTCAGGTCCTCGGCAATGAAATGCGGCCAGGGCACCCAGGCACGCCAGCCCCCCTCCTCAGGTTCGGTACGCCAGTTCACGGCAAGGTTGCCATTGATCGCGAAGGGCCGCTGCAGGGCCTCAGAGACCTTCTCGTTGAGCAGCGGCTTGACGCGGTTCCAGTCGAAGGTGGCGACCACCACCACCAGGATCACCAGCAAGGTCAGCAGGCTGGTGAAGGTCCAGACGAGGATTCTGGCGGGACGCGTCATTGCGTGGTTCTCCTTGCGGTATGACACAAAACAGGCCCAGCGGTGGTACTCAATATCTCGGACTGACGAAAACCCGTGGGGTTTTATCAATGGCGCCATGATAGCGAAGTTTTTCCTGGCCTTTCGCTCAGCATTTTGTCGCGACAGGACGCATGCGTTACCCGCCAGCAACACTATCAAATTGCCATTAAACGATCTGAAAAGTGCTTTCCAGAGCGCTTTACACGCTCTATCAATGCGGTCGATTGTTACCATTACCCATATGAACTTCTCTCTGGCGTTACCCGGCGTAGCATTGGCTCCGTAACCACTTTCCAGCCCCTCAGAGGAGCACCGAAATCATGAAACGCCATCTGCTGACCTTCACCCTGTCCATCCTGGCTGCCAACGCTTTTGCCCTGCCGGCCGACGAGCAACACCTGACCGCCGAATCGCGCTCCAGCGCTGCCGAAATCGCCCAGCCGCTGAAAACCGTTGCCGAAGGTGGTTCTGATCGCCTGATCGAACGTACTGGCCGCGTTGCCGAAGGTGGCTCCGATCGCCTGATCGAGCGTACCGGCCGCGTTGCCGAAGGTGGTTCCGATCGCCTGATCGAACGTACCGGCCGCGTTGCCGAAGGTGGCTCCGATCGCCTGATCGAACGTACCGGCCGCGTTGCCGAAGGTGGCTCCGATCGCCTGATCGAGCGTAGTGGCCGCGTTGCCGAAGGTGGTTCCGATCGCCTGATCGAGCGTAGTGGCCGCGTTGCCGAAGGTGGCTCCGATCGCCTGGTTGAAATCAGCCGTGTGAGCTGATCACCATGGCCGAAAAGAACAACCTCTGTCACAACGCCTGCTACCCTCCAAGCCCGGTCCATTGACCGGGCTTTGTTTTTTTAACTAGAGTGCCCAGCCTTACAGTCATAGAAGCTCGCACCATGCTGCCGCGCGCCGAACAGAAGCTACAGACCCGCCAGGCCCTGCTCGATGCTGCCTGCCAGCTCATGGAGAGTGGCCGTGGTTTCGGCAGTATCAGCCTGCGCGAAGTGGCCAAGACGGCCGGCATCGTACCGACCGGCTTTTACCGGCATTTTTCCGACATGGACGCCTTGGGCCTGGCCCTGGTGGCCGAGGTCGACACTACCTTCCGCCAGACCATCCGCCTGGTGCGCCACAACGAATTCGAACTGGGCGGCATCACTGACGCCTCGGTGCGCATATTCCTCGACGTGGTCGCCGCCCACCGTGCGCAGTTCCTGTTCCTCGCCCGTGAGCAGTACGGCGGTTCGCAGCCTGTACGCCAGGCCATTGCCCGCCTGCGCCAGAACATCAGCGACGACCTGGCCACCGACCTGGCACGCATGAAGCGCTGGCAGCACCTGGACAGCGCCGCGCTGGCGGTGATGGCCGACCTGGTGGTGAAGACCGTGTTCGCCACCCTGCCCGAACTTATCGACAGCCCCGAAGCGGGTTACCCACAGGCGCTGACGCCGCAGGAAAAGATCACCCAGCAGCTGCGCTTCATCTTCGTGGGGGCGCGACATTGGCAGGGGTTGGGCAACCCGGGCTGATCGGTAGCCTGTACTGGCCTCTTCGCGGGTGAACCCGCGAAGAGGCCGGCACAGGCTACCCACAACCCCAGTTCTGCTACCATGGCGCCCTGCCCGACAGCGACGAGCGCCGAAATGTCCGACCCCCGCCCCACCCTGCCTGACCTGGCCCGCTTCAACCAGCACTTCGCCGAACGCATCGTGCCGTTGTGGCAAGGGCCGGGCTGGAATGCCGACATGGCCCTGCCCTACGAGGCCCTGGACGCCCAGCACCAGCCATTGCCGGTGCAGCGCTACCGAGCCATGGCCTGCGCTCGGCAGCTGTACCTGTTCAGCAGCCGCATCGGGCAACCGGGCGCAGCCGAGCGCGCGGCCGCCTTGTTCCGCTCGCTGCAAAAGCACTTCCATGATGCCGAACACGGCGGCTGGTTCTACAGCATCGACGCCCAGGGCAAACCGCTGGACCGACGCAAAGACCTGTACACCCACGCCTTCATCGTCTTCGCCTGTGCGCACTACTGGGGCAAAGTACGTGAAAACCTGGTGGAGTCCACGCTGGACGCCGCGCTGGACATCATCGACCAGCAGTTCGCCCGCGACGATGGCCTGTACGAAGCCAGCCTCGCTGAAGACTGGGCCGACCTTGGCAGCGGTCCGCTGCAAAATCCGCAGATGCACCTGGCCGAAGCCTTCCTGCAGGTGCTGGCGGTGCGTGACGACGAGCATACCCGGCAATCGCTGCTGCATCTGTGCGAAGCGCTGCAGGCACACTTCATCGAGCCGGCCCACGGCCTGATGCTGGAAAAGCCTCGCGGCGCTGTGGATAACTGGTTCGAACCGGGGCACCAGTTCGAATGGTTCTACCTGCTACATACCTCGCCACTGCTGCGTGACACGCAACTACATGCGTCCATCGATCGGGCTTTCGGCTATGCCGAGCAGTACGGGGTGAAGGATGCCGCGGTGCTGGCGATGCTGGATGTGGATGGCCAGGTGCTCGACGCCACCCAGCGGATCTGGGCGCAGGCGGAATACCTGCGGGCGCTGGTGTTGCGGGTGGGGGGCGAGGCAAAGCTGGCTGGGCAGTTGCAGGCGCTGGAAGCGCGGTTCCTGCGTGAGGCGGGCTGGTATGAGTGCCGGGATGGGGAAGGCAGTGTCAGCCGGCATGATATGCCTTCGACTACGCCCTACCATTTGGCAACTTGCCTGGAAGGGTTGCAGCGCCTGGGCTGACGCTTTCGCAGCACAAGGCTGCTCCTACAGGGGGAGCGGCGCATCTGAAACCTGTGCAGTACCTGTAGGAGCAGCCTTGCGCTGCGAATGGGCCGCATAGCGGCCCCGCTTTTCTGATCAGCCCTTGACCGAGCGGTCGATCGAGAACCCTGCCCAGTCCTGGCTCACCGGCATCAGCTCGAGGCTGTTGATGTTGATATGCGCCGGCTGGTTGAGGATCCAGAAGATGGTCTCGGCAATGTCCTGTGGCTGGATCGGCTCGGCACCGGCGTAGGTGGCATCGTACTTGGCCTGGTCACCGCCGAAACGCACCAGCGAGAACTCGCTTTCGCACAGGCCGGGCTCGATGTTGCTCACCCGCACGCCCGTACCCCGCAGATCGCAGCGCAGGCTCAACGAGAACTGGCCGACGAAGGCCTTGGTGCCACCGTACACGTTGCTGCCAGGGTATGGGTAGTTGCCCGCTACCGAACCGACATTGAGGATCGACGCCCCACGCCCATGGGCGATCAGCCGTGGCAGCAGCAGGCGGGTGGTGTACATCAAGCCCTTGATGTTGGTGTCGACCATGGTTTCCCAGTCGTCCAGGCTGCAGTTCTGCGCCGCGTCCACCCCTAGCGCCAGGCCAGCATTGTTGACCAGGCCACGCAGCTTGTCGAAACCGGCCGGCAGGTTGGCGATGGCCTGCTCCATGGCCTTGCGGTCACGCACGTCGAGCACCAGGCCGTGCACTTCGGTCTTGGCCGACAGCTCGGCACACAGGGCGTCCAGGCGCTCCTTGCGGCGACCAGTGAGCACCAGTTTCCAGCCAGCTTCGGCGAAGCGGCGAGCAGTGGCCTCGCCGAAACCGGAAGTCGCGCCAGTGATGAATACGGTGGACGTCATGCTCTGTTCCTCACGGTGAATTGTCATCGGCAGTGTTGCAGCATGCCCGCGCCAGGCGCTGGCAGCAACCCGCCGAGGGCGCTGTTCATTTTTTGTTCATATGCGGCAAACCCTTGCAGCAGAAGGCCCGGCGACAGCTATGCGCATGTTATCCACAAGGCTTTCCCCACGGATTGGGGGCAACTTGTCCACATGGCGGAACCCTTTCAGCGACTTGTGGTCGGTGGATATCTTTTCGATGATGGCGCAAGGCTTTCAAGCATGCCGCCTGCAGCGGTCTGTCCAAGGTTTTTTCACAGAGTTATCCACAGGTTTTTCATTGCTCTGCGCATGCATGCAGGGCCTTGAAAAGCTTGGGAAAATCATCCACAAGGGCGATGTGATCAAAAAATGATCATGGCTCTGCAGGGCTTGCTATCAAAGGGCTTGAGGGATATGCCACCATGTTTTCCACAGGCGGTTCCACATTATCCGTGGAAAAGATCTGGCCTGTGGAAACAAGGGCTTGGGATGGGATGGTGATGTGTACAGGGACAGGTGTGCCAGAAGTTGTCCACATCGAGAATGGGGCCGCAAAGCGGCCCCCGAATGCAACTCAATGCCCGCCCAGATAAGCGTTGCGCACTTCCTCGTTGACCAACAGCTCCTGCCCGGTCCCGCTCATGCGAATCTGCCCGTTGACCATCACATAAGCCCGATCCGACAATTTCAGCGCATGGTTGGCGTTCTGCTCCACCAGGAAGATGGTCATCCCGGTCTTGGCCAGCTCACGCAATGTCGAGAAGATCTGCTTGACCACGATCGGCGCCAGCCCCAGCGATGGCTCGTCCAGCAGCAACAACTTTGGCCGGCTCATCAGCGCGCGGGCAATGGCCAGCATCTGCTGCTCGCCACCGGACATGGTCATGGCCCTCTGATTACGCCGCTCTTTCAAGCGCGGAAACAGCTCGTACATACGCTGCATGTCTTCGTCGGCATGCTTGTCACCGATGGGGATGGTACCCATCATCAGGTTCTCCTCGACGGTCATGTCGGGGAACACCCGACGCCCTTCCGGCGACTGGGCAATGCCGTTGGAGGCAATGTAGTGCGACGACTTGCGAGTGATGTCGGTGCCCCGGTACACGATATGCCCCGAAGCCGCCCGCGGCTGGCCGAAGATAGACATCAGCAGGGTCGACTTGCCGGCACCGTTGGCGCCGATCAGGCTGACCGTCTCCCCCTCGTTGATGTGCATCGAGACCTTTTTCAGCGCCTGGATCGGGCCGTAGAACACGTCCAGGTCCTTCAGTTCGAGAATGGGTGCACTCATACCAGTTCCTCTTCATCGGCACCCAGGTAGGCGGCGATCACCGTCGGGTTGTGGCGGATATCCTGCGGCGCGCCTTCGGCAATCACGTTGCCGTGGTCGAGCACCACGATATGGTCGGAAATGCTCATGACCATGCCCATGTCGTGTTCGATCAGCACCACGGTGATGTCGTGCTCGTCACGCAGCACGCGGATCATGCGGCTGAGGGCCTCGGTTTCCTGCGGGTTCAGGCCAGCCGCCGGTTCGTCCAGGCAGATGATTTTCGGCCGCGTGCACATGGCCCGGGCAATTTCCAGGCGGCGCTGCTGACCGTACGACAACTCGCCAGCCAGGCGGTTGGCGCAATCGACCAGGTCGACCACTTCCAGCCAGTAGAACGCGTGGTCCAGCGCATCGCTCTCGGCCTTGCGGTAGGCCTTGGTGTTGAGCACCCCGGCCAGCAGGTTGCGGTTGACCCACATGTGCTGGGCCACCAGCAGGTTCTCCACTACCGACATTTCCTTGAACAGGCGAATGTTCTGGAAGGTGCGTGCCAGGCCGGCGCGGTTGACCAGGTGGGTACCGCCGAACATCTTGTAGTACATGCGGTTGGCAAAGCGCGCCGGCGAAACGAAGTCCGCCATCTGGAAGCGCTCGCCGAGCAACTGGATGACATTGGTGTGGCTGCCGCGCACGTTCAGCTCGATGCGCCCGCCGCTGGCCTTGTAGAAGCCGGTCAGGCAGTTGAACACAGTGGTCTTGCCGGCACCGTTGGGGCCGATCAAGGCGAAGATCTGGTTGCGCCGGACCTTCAGGCTGACATCGCTGAGCGCCTTGATGCCACCGAACTGCATCATCAGGTTGTCGACCGAGAGAATGATATCGTCGCTCATGGCGCCACTCCTTTACGCGGGGTCACACCGGTACGGCTGATGCGGATCAGCCCACGCGGTCGCCAGATCATCATCAGCACCATCAGCACACCGAACAACAGCACGCGGTATTCGGAGAAGCTGCGCAGCAGTTCCGGTGCCACGGTGAGCACGAACGCGGCGATCACCACGCCCACGGTCGAGCCCATGCCGCCGAGCACGACGATGGCCAGGATCAGCGCCGACTCGAAGAAGGTGAACGACGACGGGTTGACGAAGCCCTGATACGTGGCGAAGAACACCCCGGCCAGGCCGGCGGTGGAGGCACCCAGGGTAAACGCCGAGAGCTTGACCAGTACGTGGTTCAGGCCCATCGAGCGGCAGGCGATCTCGTCCTCGCGCAGCGCTTCCCAGGCGCGGCCGACCGGCATGCGGGTCAGGCGGTGCTTGATATACAGCACGGCCAGCACTACGGCGAACAGCACCGCGTAGATGAACACGAACTTGAGGTTGGCGTTGTAATCGAAGCCAAAGAACTCGTGGATCGGTACCCCACCATCCTTGGCCCGGCGACCGAACTCCAGGCCGAAGAAGGTGGGGGCCGGTGCCGGCATGCCGTTGGGGCCGCCGGTGAACGACAGCCAGTTGTTCAACACCAGGCGGATGATCTCGCCGAAGCCCAGGGTCACGATCGCCAGGTAGTCACCGTGCATCCGCAGCACCGGGAAGCCGAGGATGCACCCTGCCAGCGCCGCGGCGATAGCCGCCAGTGGCAGCACACTCCAGAAGCCCAGGCCCAGGTACTGGTAACCCAATGCCAGGCCGTAGGCGCCGATGGCATAGAACGCCACGTAACCCAGGTCGAGCAGGCCGGCCAGGCCGACCACGATGTTCAGGCCCAGGCCCAGCAGCACGTAGATCAGCCCGAGGATGACCACGGTCAGCAGGTACTTGTTGGCGAAGATCGGGAAGACGATGGCGATCACCACCAGCGCCGGGATGATGTAGCGCAGGCGCGATACGTAGTCCGGCGCGCGCACATGCACGCCCGAGCCACCGCTTTCGAAGCCCTGGAGCATGCGCGAGCCGGCGGCAGTCTGCAAATACAGGCTGAGCAGGAAGCGCCCCAGCATCACCCCGCCAACCAACCAGGCGACGCGCCGCGGCTCGGCATTGAAGCTATAGCCGTCGAGCACCACGCCGACCACCGGGCCAAACACGATGAGTGCCAGCAGGCCGGCGACGATGGTCTCCAGCAGGCTGCGTTTAAGGTCGAAACCCTTGGTTTCGGTAACAGAGGCAGTTTTGGCAATGGACATGTTCACACCTTAGCCACGAGCGGGCGCCCCAGCAGGCCTTGTGGGCGGAAGATAAGGATCATCACCAGCAGCGAGAAGCTGAACACGTCCTTGTAGTCGGAGTTGATCAGGCCAGAGAACAGCGACTCGGAAATGCCCAGAATGATCCCTCCGAGCATGGCGCCAGGCAGCGAGCCAATACCGCCGAGCACCGCGGCAGTGAACGCCTTGATGCCGATGATGAAGCCGGCGTAGAAGTCGAAGGTGCCGTAGTTCATGGTGATCAGCACGCCGGCCAGGGCGGCCATCACCGCACCGATGACGAACACGTAGGAGATCACCCGGTCGGTGTTGATACCCAGGATCGAGGCCATCTTGCGGTCTTGCTGGGTGGCACGGCACATGCGGCCGAGCTTGGTGTACTTGATCACGTAGGTAAGCAGGCCCATGCCGACAAAGGCCGCCACCAGGATGAAGATCTTGGTGTAGGTCAGTTGCACGAAACCAGTGCCCACTTCTACACGCCAGGCACCTTCCAGCAGGGTTGGCACGCCTTGCTGGCGGGCGCCCTGGCTGATCTGCGCGTAGTTCTGCAGGATCAGCGAGATGCCGATGGCACTGATCAGCGGTGCCAGGCGGGTGGAGTTACGCAGGGGTTTGTAGGCGATGCGCTCGATGGTAAAGCCGTACACGCCGGTGACGACGATGGTGAACAACAGGGTGCCCAGCATCAAAAGGGGGAACGACTCGATACCGAAGTAAGCCAGCAATGCCAGGCTGATCGCCGCGAGGTACGCGGAGATCATATACACCTCGCCGTGCGCGAAGTTGATCATGCCGATGATGCCATAGACCATTGTGTAGCCGATGGCGATCAGGCCATAGACCGACCCGAGGGTCAGGCCGTTGACCAGTTGCTGCAGGAAAATACCATCCATAACGCAATCTCACCTGATTGAGATTGCACGAGCGCCGACCACGGCGGGCCTGGGACAAGGCGGCCCTCGCAGCGCAGAACTGTGCAGATCTACGGATAAAGACAGGTACCGCGGGGCTTTGGCCCGGGGGCAAGCGCACCCGGGCCGTGGGCCGTTGTTATTTTTGTTTTTCCAGCTGGTGGTACTTGCCTTGGGCATCCCACTGGTAGACCACATAGTCCGAGACGGTCAGGTCACCCTTCTTGTCCCACTTTTTCTCGCCCATGACGGTCTGCACCGGATTGGCCTTGAGCCACTCGGCAGCGTCTTCGCCCTTGTTCGACTTGGCGCCGTTGAACGCGGCAGCCAGCGCCTGCAGCGAGGCGTAGGCATACAGGGTATAGCCTTCAGGTTCGGTACCGGCCTTGCGGAACTCCTCCACCACCGCCTTGCTATCCGGCAGCAGGCGAGGGTCGGCACCGAAGGTCATGTACACGCCATCGACGTACTGAGCACCACCGGCGGTGGCCACCAGTTCGTCGGTGACGATGCCGTCATCGGACATGAACTTGACGTCCTTCAGACCCTGCTCGCGCAGCTGGCGTACCAGCGGGCCGGCTTCCGGGTGCAGGCCGCCGAAGTACACCACATCAGCACCGGTGGAACGGATCTTGGTGACCACGGCGCTGAAGTCCTTCTCGCCACGGGTCAGGCCTTCGTACAACACCGGCTTGACGCCGCGCTTTTCCAGCTGTGCCTTGGTCGCGTCGGCCAGGCCTTGGCCGTAGGTGTCCTTGTCGTGCAGCACCGCGACTTTCTTGCCCTTGAGCACATCGACGATGTAGTCGCCAGCGACGATGCCCTGCTGGTCATCACGGCCGCACATGCGGAACATGGCGCCCAGGCCGCGCTCGGTGACCTGCGGGTTGGTGGAGCCCGGGGTGATGGCGATGACGCCAGCCTCGTCATACACCTCGGAGGCCGGGATGGTGTTGGAGGAACAGAAGTGGCCGACCACGCCGATCACCTTGTCCTGGTCGACCAGGCGGTTGGCCACGGCCACGGCCTGCTTCGGCTCGCAGGCGTCATCGCCCTTGACCAGGACGATTTTCTCCCCATTCACGCCACCGGCGGCGTTGATCTTGTCGGCCGCTGCCTGTGCACCTTTCATGTACTGCTCGCCAAACGCTGCGTTAGCCCCGGTCATCGGGCCCGCTACACCGATCTTGACGTCGGCCTGAACATACGAAGAAACACCCAGTGCCGTAGCTACGGCCAGAGCCAGGAAACCTTTCTTGTAAAACGTCTGCGACATGAGGTGGTGCTCCTAGAGTTTTTTTGGTTGGCACTACAACTTCTCAGCCCTGTGCTCTGAGCAAGGGCCGTGCCATAGGTTTTGTCTTCCGGGAAAACACACTGTGCAGGTTGCCACCAGGCGACCGACGGCCTTTTCTTTATTGAGCGTGCAACCGTCTGCCACGCGGCGGGCGCCACCACACGTACAGACAAGGGGCAACCGCCGAGTGCCATCATTGCAACCGTGACAAGTGTTTACGTGCAACCGCCCTGTAACAGCGGACGTCACCGAACTGCACACCGCTGGTGCGCGACTGCTACAGGCGGCACCGTTTCAAGGCCAGCTGGTGCACGAAAAAACACCCGGTTTTGGCCGATACGCGGCCCTGTGGGAGCGGGTTCACCCGCGAAGAAGCCAGCCCAGACACAACAAGGCCGAAAAGGCTGGCACAATGTCCGCCATTCGCCGCTTCCGGAGCCCCCTTGATGAGCGAAAGCGCATTCGCCGAGCGCATCGTGCACAACCTGCTCGACACCGACTTCTACAAACTCACCATGATGCAGGGCGTGCTGCACAACTACCCGGACGCCGACGTCGAATGGGAATTCCGCTGCCGCAACGGCGAGGACCTGCGCCCCTACCTCGGCGAGATCCGCGACCAGCTCGAGCTGCTCAGCGACCTTACCCTGGATGACAGCCAGCTGCCCTTCCTCGAACGCATCAGCTTCCTCAAGCCTGACTTCCTGCGCTTTCTGCGCCTGTTCCGCTTCAACCTGCGCTACGTGCGCCTGGGGATAGAAAACGACCAGCTGTTCCTGCGCCTGAAAGGTCCGTGGCTGCATGTGATCCTGTTCGAAGTGCCGCTGCTGGCGATCATCAGCGAAGTGCGCAACCGCCAGCTACACCCGCGCATGCGCCTGGCCGAGGCCCGCGACCAGCTGTACCGTAAGTTCGACTGGCTGCGCGCGCATGCCAGCGACGATGAACTGGCCGAACTGCAGGTGGCCGACTTCGGCACCCGTCGGCGCTTTTCCAGCCGCGTGCAGGAAGAAGTGGTGCGCGTGCTACGCGACGACTTCCCGGGCCGCTTCGTCGGCACCAGCAACGTCGATCTGGCATGGAAACTGGATGTAAAGCCGCTGGGCACCATGGCCCATGAATGGATCATGGCCCACCAGCAACTCGGCCCGCGACTGATCGACAGCCAGATCGCCGCGCTGGACTGCTGGGTGCGCGAGTACCGCGGCCTGCTCGGCATCGCCCTGACCGACTGCATCACCATGGATGCCTTCCTCGGCGATTTCGACCTGTACTTCGCCAAGCTGTTCGACGGCCTGCGCCACGACTCGGGCGAGCCGGTGGCCTGGGCGGAAAAGGCCATTGCCCATTACCAGAAACTGGGTATCGACCCGATGACCAAGACCCTGGTGTTTTCCGACGGCCTCAACCTGACCCGCTCGCTGGAAATCTTCCGTGCCCTGCGCGGTCGCATCAACGTCAGCTTTGGCATCGGCACCAACCTGACCTGTGACATCCCGGGTGTGGCCCCGATGAGCATCGTGCTTAAAATGACCGATTGCAATGGCGCGCCGGTGGCGAAGATCTCGGACGAGGCCGCCAAGACCCAGTGCCGCGACGAGAACTTCGTCGCCTACATGCGCCATGTATTCAAAATCCCCAGCAAGGAGTAACCCATGCAAGCGGTTCAGCAAGAGATTGCCCAGGCGTTGAAGGTACAGCCGCCGTTCGCCGACGCCACCGCGCTCGAGGCCGAAGTCGTCCGGCGTGTGGCGTTCATCAAGGATTGCCTGGCCAACGCCCGGCTCAAGACCCTGGTGCTGGGCATCAGCGGCGGCGTCGACTCGCTGACCGCCGCCCTGCTCGCCCAGCGCGCCATCAACGAGCTGCGCGCAGAGACCGGCGACAAGGCCTACACCTTCATCGCGGTGCGCCTGCCCTATCACGTGCAGCACGATGAACATGATGCCCAGGCATGCCTGGACGTGATCAAGGCCGATGAAGTGCACACCGTCGATATCGCACCGGCGGTGAAGGCGCTGGCATCTGAGGTCGTGGAGCTGAAGAACGGCTCGCCGACGCTGGTGGACTTTGTCGTGGGCAACGTCAAGGCACGCACGCGCATGGTCGCCCAGTACACCATCGCCGGTGCCCGCGCGGGCCTGGTGATCGGTACCGACCACGCCGCCGAGGCGGTGATGGGCTTCTTTACCAAGTTTGGCGATGGCGCCTGCGACCTGGCGCCGCTGAGCGGGCTAGTGAAGAACCAGGTACGGGCGATTGCACGCAGCTTCGGAGCGCCGGAGTCACTGGTGGAGAAGGTGCCGACTGCGGACCTGGAAGACCTGGCGCCGGGCAAGCCGGACGAAGCGTCCCATGGCGTGACCTACCAGCAGATCGATGCCTTCCTGCATGGGCAGCCGGTTGACCAGGCAGCGTTCGACATCATCGTCGCCACCTACCGCAAGACCCAGCACAAGCGCGAACTGCCGTTCGCCCCTTGATAAGGCTATAGAAGGACCTGTGGGAGCGGGTTCACCCGCGAATACGATGGTGAAGCCACCGACGCATTCGCGGGTGAACCCGCTCCCACAGGGTTCACCGTCAGCCTTTGATTACTTGACGACGACCTTGCCCTTCATCATCGAGATGTGGCCCGGGAAGGTGCAGAAGAAGCTGTAGTCGCCACCAGCTTCCAGCTTGGAAGTGTCGAACTTCACTTCAGTTTCTTTCTCCGGCGCGCCGATCATCTTGGTGTGAGCGATGATCGCGGCGTTGTCAGCCTTGATGTAGTCCTTGTCCAGACCCTGGCTCATGCCTTCGGTGGCAATACCCTGCATGTCGGCGGTCTTGCTGATCACCAGGTTATGGCCCATGACGTTCTTCGGCAGGTTGCCGGAGTGGGTCAGTTTGACGGTGAATTCCTTGCAGCTCTTGTCGACGCTGATTTCCTTGGTGTTGAAGGACATCTGGTCGGTGGAGTCGACAGTCACCGAGCACTCGGCTGCGAAGACAGAGGCGCTGGCGAGGGTCAGCAGGGATACCGCTACAGCTTTCGCAAACATCATGAATCTCCTTGGCAGGGTTTTATCAATTGCGAGACTGCCTGAAACCGTTCAGCCCCTTGCTGATATGGGTCAAGGGGGGTGTCAAGCGGCCAGCCAGTAGAATTGTTCAATCGATTGTATACAACCAATTCAAGGGCACATCATGCCCTTTTATTGGAGGATGGGACAACCTCTCATTTAGGAGCAATACGAAATGACCCTGGGTAGCCTGATGAACAGCCTGCTGGCGGCCTACGCTCATGGAGCGACTGGCGCCATCTGCGAATTCTCCCGTCCGGAGTGAAACCTGCCTTGGAACTGCAGGGCCTGGGCCGTACCCTGTCAGCCTGAGTGACAGGAGATGAGCAATGCCCGTACGTTCCGTTTGTGTATTCTGCGGCGCCAGCATTGGCGCCAACCCTGCCTACCGTGAAGCGGCCATCGCGCTGGGCCAGGCGATTGCCCGTCGCGGCCTGACCCTGGTCTATGGCGGTGGCGCGGTCGGCCTGATGGGTACCGTCGCCGACGCGGCCATGGCGGCCGGTGGTGAAGTGATCGGGATCATCCCCGAAAGCCTGATGAATGCCGAAATCGGCCACAAAGGCCTGAGCCGCCTGGAAGTGGTCGATGGCATGCACGCGCGCAAGGCTCGCATGGCCGAGCTGAGCGATGCCTTCATCGCCCTGCCGGGTGGGCTGGGTACGCTGGAGGAATTGTTCGAGGTGTGGACCTGGGGGCAATTGGGCTATCACGCCAAGCCACTGGGGCTGCTCGATGTGAATGGCTTCTACGAGAAGCTGGGCGGGTTCCTCGACCATATCGTCGAAGAAGGCTTCGTGCGGCCACAGCATCGGGCGATGTTGCTACTGGGGCAGCAGCCGGATGAGTTGCTGGATGGCATGGACAACTTCGTCGCCCCGGTGGCGCCGAAGTGGGTCGACAAGAAGCCCGATTGATTTCCAGATTTTGGGGCTGCTCTGCAACCCTTTCGCGACACAAGGCCGCTCCCACAAAAGCACTGCGTACGCCGATCAATGTGGGAGCGGCCTTGTGTCGCGAAAGGACCGCAAAGCGGTCCCAATATGGATCAGTTAGCGCGGAATGACTGGCTGGCGCGGCTTCTTGTTGCCCTTGCCACCCTTGGCTGCTTCCTTGCGCTCCTTGGCCGCCTGCTGGTTACGCGCAAACGCTTCGGCCTTGGCCTTTTCACGCTTGTCCCACGGCTTGCTGCCATCGCTGCCACGCGGCGGCAGGCCGGTGTGCTGGGTAAGGATCTTCTGGTCCTTGCCCACCTTGTGGCTACCCGCCGGGGTCGAGTTCTTGCGGCGCGCACTCTGGTAGCTATCGGTTTGCGGCTGGTGCAGCGGGATCAGCTGGTGCTTGCCCGGCCCGATCAGGTCGGCGCGGCCCATGCGCTGCAGCGCTTCACGCAACATCGGCCAGCCCTTCGGGTCGTGGTAACGCAGGAACGCCTTGTGCAGGCGGCGCTGCTCCTCGCTCTTGACGATCTCCACCCCTTCGCTCTTGTAGGTCACCTTGCGCAGCGGGTTCTTGCCCGAGTGGTACATGGCCGTTGCCGAGGCCATCGGCGACGGGTAGAACGCCTGCACCTGGTCGGCACGGAAGCCATTACCCTTCAGCCACAGGGCCAGGTTCATCATGTCTTCGTCGGTGGTGCCCGGGTGCGCGGCGATGAAGTACGGGATCAGGTACTGCTCCTTGCCCGCCTCTTTCGAGAACTTCTCGAACATGCGCTTGAAGCGGTCGTAGGTGCCGATGCCCGGCTTCATCATCTTGTCCAGCGGGCCACGCTCGGTGTGCTCCGGGGCAATCTTCAGGTAACCGCCGACGTGGTGGGTGACCAGTTCCTTGACGTACTCCGGCGATTCCACCGCGAGGTCGTAGCGCAGACCCGAGGCGATCAGGATCTTCTTCACACCCGGCAAGGCACGCGCCTTGCGGTACAGTTCGATCAGCGAGCTGTGGTCGGTATTGAGGTTTTCGCAGATGCCCGGGAACACACACGACGGCTTGCGGCAGTGCTTCTCGATGTCATGGCTCTTGCAGGCAATGCGGTACATGTTGGCAGTGGGGCCGCCAAGGTCGGAGACCACGCCGGTGAAGCCCGGCACCTTGTCACGCATCTCTTCGATTTCGTGCAGGATCGACTCATGCGAACGGTTCTGGATGATGCGGCCTTCGTGCTCGGTGATCGAGCAGAAGGTGCAGCCACCGAAGCAGCCACGCATGATGTTCACCGAGAATCGGATCATCTCGTAGGCCGGGATACGCTCCTTGCCATAGGCGGGGTGCGGCACACGGGCGTAAGGCATGCCGAAGACGTAGTCCATTTCCTCGGTGGTCATGGGGATGGGTGGCGGGTTGAACCACACATCCACCTCGCCGTGCTTCTGCACCAGGGCACGAGCGTTGCCCGGGTTGGTCTCCAGGTGCAACACACGGTTGGCGTGGGCGTATAGCACCGGGTCGTTACGCACCTTTTCGAACGATGGCAGGCGGATTACCGACTTGTCGCGGGTCATGCGCGGGCTGTCGAGAATCTGTACGACCTTGGCCTCGTTCGGGTCTTCCACCTCGCCCTTGGCCTGCTCGATGGCACAGGCCTGGGTGTCCTGGGTGTTCACGTAAGGGTTGATGATCTTGTCCACGCGGCCTGGGCGGTCAATGCGGGTGGAGTCGATCTCGTACCAACCCTCGGGAGTATCGCGACGTACGAAGGCGGTACCGCGCACGTCAGTGATAGTCTCGATCTTCTCGCCATTGGACAGACGCTGGGCCACCTCGACCACTGCGCGCTCGGCGTTGCCGAACAGCAGGATGTCGGCGCTGGCGTCGATCAGGATCGAGTGGCGGACCTTGTCCTGCCAGTAGTCGTAGTGGGCGATGCGGCGCAGCGAGGCCTCGATGCCGCCCAGTACGATCGGCACATGCTTGTAGGCTTCCTTGCAGCGCTGGCTGTACACCAGGCTGGCACGGTCCGGACGCTTGCCGGCCAGGCCACCTGGGGTGTAGGCATCGTCGGACCGGATCTTCTTGTCCGCGGTGTAGCGGTTGATCATCGAGTCCATGTTGCCTGCGGCCACGCCGAAGAACAGGTTCGGTTCGCCGAGCTTCATGAAGTCGTCTTTCGACTGCCAGTTCGGCTGGGCGATGATGCCCACGCGGAAGCCCTGGGCCTCCAGCAGACGGCCGATGATGGCCATGCCGAACGACGGATGGTCGACGTAGGCATCACCGGTCACGATGATGATGTCGCAGGAATCCCAGCCGAGCAGATCCATTTCCTCCCTGCTCATCGGCAGGAAAGGTGCTGGCCCGAAGCATTCGGCCCAGTACTTGGGATAGTCGTAGAGTGGTTTGGCTGCTTGCATGTCAGTGACCGGTTCTGGTGTGCAGGGAAATCGCGGGCGCGGAATATAGCACAAATTTTGACCAAATCCGACTGGATTCGTGGGGATTGGTGGGGTGAGCGACGGTTGGGGGTGGGTCGCCAAGTGCCTGGCTTTGGGTTTGCGGTGGTGCGCAAATCGAGCGCCGCCCGCGCGGCGCTTCGCGGGGCAAGCCCGCTCCCACATTTGTTGCAACGTGGCCATGCCTGTGAGGCCATGGTTGTCAGTCTTGGCGCATGAGTGACGAAATGCGGGGGCGGCAGCCGCGCCAACATGGAGATATCGTCAAACCAACAAAGCGGGCAACCATGGCCTGACAGGTTTGGCACGTTGCAACAAATGTGGGAGCGGGCTTGCCCCGCGAAGCGCCGCGCGGGCGGCGCTCGATCTCACAGGCGCTGAAACTGCTGCGGCGAACACCTCGCGGCCTTCATGCAACCTGAAGCCAAGCCCTCACTGCTTCATGCCCAACTCAGCATCATCCATCAGCGCCTTGGCCATCGCACTCAGGTAGTGAGCAGCCCAGATCATCATCGGTTTCTCATCCATCAGGCCGGTGATGGTCAATTCGCGGACATAGCCCATCAACTCCGACGACTGCTCACGGGCGTCCCTGCACGGGATGCCCGGCTCGATGCGGAACAGCGGGTGGGTGCCATTCTCGCCCTGATAGAAGGTGGTCTTGCCGACAGTGAACTGGGTGTCTTCTGTTGTCATTGTTCAATCCCCTGGAAGTTCTCGACTGCCTGGCCGGGCCTCTTCGCGGGCACGCCCGCTCCCACAAGGTCACCACAAATTTCGCTACTTGCACCTCAACCTGTGGGAGCGGGCATACCCGCGAAAGGACCCATCCAGGCGAAATATCACTGATGCCTTACAGCAGGCATCTGCCCCTGCATCGGGTTGTCTTCAAGAAAAGGGGGATCGCGGGGTGGATCGGGGACAATCTTGAGCATGGCGTAATCTCGTCTGATTCCGAAAGGACCGCCACGACATCACTTGCATTTGATGGGTGGCGGCTACGTACGGGTCTGCAAGACCGGACAGACGATAAAACCGGCAGATCCGAGGATCTCCCGTACGCAGCCACCATTGACCGAAATTGCCGACTGGCAGCAATCCGGATAGCGATAGTAATCGTCTGCGGGCTTGCAGGCCCGGTCGCTGCTTTGGCAACGACAGAGCCAGACTAGGCCGCCCAGAAAACCACCGCAATGGCGCAAAGGCGGTTGGAAGCTATTTCAGAAATGGCCTACGCGCAACGGGAAAAAACTGATTATTGCTTGGAGAAATAGGCAAGCACAGGCCTTGTAGGAGCGGCCTTGCGTCGCGATGGGCTGCGCAGCAGCCCCAACACTTTTTGCATCTGCGCTGAAATCCTGGGGCTGCTGCGCAGCCCATCGCGACGCAAGGCCGCTCCTACAGGGGTCCCTGCTAGCTCAATGAGTTATTCATCATCATCGAAGTTGTACATCCCCGGAGCAAGGTTCTCGAAGCGGGTGTACTTGCCGATGAAGGCCAGGCGCACGAAGCCGATGGGGCCGTTACGCTGTTTACCGATGATGATTTCCGCCACGCCCTTGTGCTCGGTCTCGGGGTGGTACACCTCGTCGCGGTACACGAACATGATCACGTCGGCGTCCTGCTCGATCGCACCGGATTCACGCAAGTCGGAGTTCACAGGGCGTTTGTTCGGGCGCTGTTCCAGGGAGCGGTTCAGCTGCGACAGGGCGATGACCGGGCAGTTGAATTCCTTGGCCAGGGCCTTGAGCGAGCGGGAGATCTCGGAAATTTCGTTGGTCCGGTTGTCACCGGCCGAACCCGGTATCTGCATCAGCTGCAGGTAGTCGACCATGATCAGGGCGATTTCGCCGTGCTCACGGGCCAGGCGGCGGGTACGCGCGCGCATTTCCGAGGGGCTGATGCCGGCGGTATCGTCGATGAACAGCTTGCGGTCGTTGAGCAGGTTCACCGCCGAGGTCAGGCGCGGCCAGTCGTCGTCGTCCAGCTGGCCGGAACGCACCTTGGTCTGGTCGATACGGCCCAGGGACGAGAGCATACGCATGATCAGCGATTCACCTGGCATCTCGAGGGAGAACACCAGCACCGCCTTGTCGGTACGCAGTACGGCGTTTTCCACCAGGTTCATGGCGAAGGTGGTCTTGCCCATCGACGGTCGGCCGGCGACGATGATCAGGTCGGCCGGCTGCAGGCCGCTGGTCTTCTCGTCCAGGTCGGTAAAGCCGGTGGATACACCGGTGATGTCGCTGTCGGAGTTGAACAGCGTGTCGATGCGGTCGATGGCCATGGTCAACAGTTCGTTGACGCCTACCGGGCCGCCGGTCTTCGGCCGCGCCTCGGCGATCTGGAAGATCTGCCGCTCGGCGTCGTCGAGAATCTCTTCGGCGTTGCGCCCTTGCGGGTTGAACGCGTTGTCGGCGATATCGGTACTGATGCTGATCAGCTGGCGCAGGGTGGCGCGCTCGCGAATGATCGCGGCGTAGGCCTTGATGTTGGCTACCGACGGGGTGTTCTTGGCCAGCTCGGCCAGGTACGCCAACCCACCGACTTGCGAAGAAAGGCCTTCCTTGTCCAGCTGCTCGTGCAGGGTCACCACGTCGAATGGCTGGTTGGCGTCGGCCAACTTGTGCACGGCACGGAAGATCAGGCGGTGGTCATGCCGGTAGAAGTCGCCATCCGATACCTGGTCCAGCACCCGCTCCCAGGCGTTGTTGTCCAGCATCAGGCCACCGAGCACGGCCTGTTCGGCCTCGATGGAATGCGGCGGCACCTTCAGGGCTGCGGTTTGCAGGTCAAGCTGTTCGGAAGTGGTGATCTCGTTCATGGCCACGAAAGAATTCTGGAGGATGAAAAAGACAAAGGGCACGGCCTGTCGAAAACAGGACCGTGCCCGATGTTAACCGCCTGACCCACAAGGAGCCAGCCAGTCAGCGCAGCTTAGGCAGCTACGACGACCACGCGTACGGTGGCTTCAACGTCGCTGTGCAGGTGCACGGCTACGTCGTATTCGCCAACCTGACGGATGGTGCCGTTCGGCAGACGAACTTCAGCCTTGGCCACTTCAACGCCGGAGGCGGTCAGGGCGTCAGCGATGTCGTGGGTGCCGATCGAGCCGAACAGCTTGCCTTCGTCGCCAGCGGTGGCAGTGATGGTCACTTCCAGCTCGGCCAGTTGGGCAGCGCGGCTTTCAGCCGAAGCTTTCTTGTCAGCAGCTGCTTTTTCCAGCTCGGCGCGACGCTCTTCGAACGCAGCCAGGTTGGCGGCGTTGGCAACGGTGGCCTTGCCGAATGGCAGCAGGAAGTTACGGCCGTAACCAGCCTTAACCTTTACTTTGTCGCCCAGGTTGCCCAGGTTAGCGACTTTTTCCAGCAGGATCAGTTCCATTTGGTAAAACCTCTTAACTTTTAACCTTCACCGTTCGCGGAGTCATTCCCCTTGGGGGACTTGCGACCGCGAAAATCAATCAGGCTGTCGACAATGGCCAAAACCACCAGCAACGGATAAATCAGCTGCATGATCAGCGGCAGCGTCACGTACATCCCCACCAGCCAGAAACCGGCCAGTCGGCCCTGTGCCACCAGCCCGTGCATCAAGGCGATGCCGGCCAGCACCAGTACCAGGCTCGAAGCCGATGCCAGGACGATGAACTGCGGCCCGATGAACGGGGCCACCACCATCACTGCCACCAGGACCGCCATGGCCTGTTTCGGCAACTTCAGGGCGCGAAACTCGCGACCGAAGCCTCCAGGGTTGTACAACGCTGCCTGCCAGTAGCGCGCCAGCACCAGGGCCAACACACTGAACAATTGCACCGTCACTGCTGTGGAAGCGACCAGCACAGGGCGGATCAGCTCACCGGAGAGCACAGGTTGCCCCTCGATTTTCGGCATGGCTTCGGCAAACGCCTTGGCCAGCACATCGAAGGTTTGCGCCAGCGCCAGATCGAGCACGAGGCTGAAAGCCACGGCGAACACGGCACTGACCAGCAACACCCGGCTCCAGGGATGCTCGGCGCGCAACAACGCAGCCAGGCCCAGGGAACCCGCGATCACCAGAAAGGTGATGGGATCGCCCATGACCCACACGGCCAGCCCGGCCAGCAGGCCGCCAGCGATGACCGTTGTAGCATCCTTGAACCCACGCCGCAGCAGCACAAGGCTGCCGGCAGCGGCACTCAACCAGAACAGCAGCGGCAGTACCGCGCTGATGACCACCACCAGGGTGGCCTGCACACGACCGCGCATGATGAAACTTGCTAACGCTCGCATGCTAATCCCTTACTGCTTGTCGACGACCCGGTCTCAGCGGCCGTGGCTGTCGGTGTAGGGCAGCAGGGCCAGGAAGCGGGCGCGCTTGATAGCGGTAGCCAGCTGACGCTGATAACGAGCTTTGGTACCGGTGATACGGCTTGGAACGATCTTGCCGGTTTCGGATACGTAAGCTTTCAGGGTGTTGAGATCTTTGAAGTCGATCTCTTTCACGTCTTCAGCAGTGAAGCGGCAGAATTTACGACGACGGAAGAAACGTGCCATTTAATAGGCTCCTCTAAAGGTCCGTGGATTACTCGTCAGCGTTATCGCTGGAGTCGCTGTCATTGCTGTCGTCGCCGTCGGCGGATTCAGCATGCTCAGGACGCTCACGACGCTCACGGCGCTCGCTGCGGTTTTCTTCAGCCTTCAGCATCTCGGACTGGCCGGTAACGGCTTCGTCGCGACGGATGACCAGGTTACGGATAACGGCATCGTT